>OWIE01000077.1_pt1 | contig 40519 bp, 67 predicted proteins | sample 1733001 | NCBI WGS metagenome assembly OWIE01 (sample SAMN05065778, study PRJEB22554) | human gut metagenome | biome: ENVO:2100002; feature: ENVO:00000062; material: ENVO:00002003 | host: Homo sapiens | place: USA | reverse complement strand
TGTTCTTCTCCTATTAAGGTGGCTTTCCATGCATTTAGACGCATACAGAGTAAATAACCATACGGAGGATACAAATCGGTGGAGCCATTTAAACATCTTACCAATACAAGGTACATATGCTCTGTGCGCATGGCTTTGGACATTATAAGAGATTTTGCGCCATTTTCTCCAGTGCTTACATTATCCCAATAGGCAAAGGTTCCTAAAGTGGAGTTTTGTGAATTGGATTTTGCGGGTAAACAACCATTTACCAAAAAAAGTAACTTAAAATTGTAATTTAAAAGAAAGGAAAAAAACTATGGAAAAAATTGTATTAAAAGATAATACAGAAATCGAAATTTTACCAGGAGCAAGCCTGGGAGAAACCACAGTAATTGTGCCGGATTTTGCAGATTTAAAAACAGTAGCAGAAGCCCTTACAAAGGAAGGGAACCTGGATACCGTGCAGTACAAAAGCGAAGAACAGGTAACCGGAGAATACACAGACATGAAACTGGAAACGCCGCTGTTTAAATCTGTGGACTACACACAGGAAAAGAAAGTAATTGCGGTATTCGGAATTCGAGAGAAAACAGAACTGGAAAAAGAAGTCGATGAAATTAAAGCGCAGCAGGCAGTCCAGGACGGGGCAATTCTGGATTTAGCCGGAATGGTAGGAGGTAAAGCATAATGGTAGCTTTTTATGTTATGAAAATTAAAGACGGGACAATTACCGCCGACAATGTACCGGAAAGATGGAGAGAAAAAGTCGAAGCAGCGTTATAGAAAGAATAGGGTGAGAAAATGGTAACAGTGGTATTTAATCCAGGGGACACCAGCGCAAGTAAGTATGGCGTTTTAAGACAGTACGATTATGGACAAATCCTGCGCATCCAGGGCTTAAACCTTCCGGCGGCGGTAGAAATCCACTTTGCATTACAGCCAAAAGGCGGTACATCCGTAACCCGTATTGGTACAACAAAAGATGGGGTCACAGACGTGCTGATACCGGATAGTATGCTGGAAAACGACGACACCTCAAACGATTATAGCATCTATGCCTTTGTGTACATAACAGATGCAACCAGCGGAAAAACAGAATACCGGATTGTTTTAGATGTAAAGGCCAGACCGAAGCCGGAAGTTCCAGGCGGCACAGATAACCCGGACATTTTCCACGAGGCGGTGCAGGCCGTCCGGGAGGCAGCAGAGCAGGCGGCAGAATCCGAAAAGCAGGCAGAAGGCTGGGCACATGGCCGGGAAGACCTGCCGGAGAGAGCGGAGGATAATGCCAGGTATTACGCTGGACAAGCCCAGGAAGATTCCCGGAAGACGGCAGAAGACAGAAAAGAAGTAGAACGTCTGGTAGAATCCGTGTCCGGGATAGACGAGCAAGTGGCCAAAGTAGAGGAATTATCTAAAAACGCACAGGAAGCAGCTACGCGGGCGGAAACATCCGCAGAACAGGGGGAAATACATAAGCAGGCAGCCGAAAATGCCAGCACCGCAGCGCAGGCGGCAGCAGGGAAAACGGCAGAGGATAGAGCAGCCGTACAGAAAGCCAAAGAAGCTGTGGAGGAATTAAGCACACAGGTACAGGAAAACAAGGACAGCGTAGATAAGACTGCACAGGATTTTATTTTAACTGCACAGCAGGCACTTGCAGATGTAAACAACGCCGGACAGACCCAGACAGACCGGGTGCAGACTGCCGGAGAAACCGCCGTGCGAGATATCCAGACTGCACAGAGAACAGCTACAGGAGCAGTAGAGACAGCAAAAACAGAAGCTGTAAAAACGGTACAGACAGAGGGTGCAACACAGACCGGAAAAGTAACTGCAGAGGGAGAAAAACAGGTACAGGCTGTCCAGGCCGCCGCCCAGGAGATTATCGCAGACCGGGAACAGATACAGACCAATAAAAAGGACATTGCAGACCTGCGGCAGAGTAAAGCAGGGGCTATTGTAGAGACGGTAAAAGGTAGTGTGGTACAGATTGCCGACAGCGCAGAGGCGTTTATGGAGGGGCTTAGAATCTTCGGGAAGTCGGAGCAGGACGGCACGCCAACGCCGGAAAGCCCTAAGGAGATTAAGAGCATTGGGGGAAATGGAGAAGTAAAAGTAAACATTAATACCGGGAATCTGTTTCCTCTGAACAAATTTAAGGGATATGAGATTAACAATTCTGCAAAACAGATTACGTTAAACGGAGATAGAATCTCGTTTACTGGTAAAGGCACTACGGGTAAAGAAGACATGGTATTTTTCTTAAACAAAGAAGCAGATAAATTATCTCTTCCGCCGGGAAAATACACGCTGTCTTTTAAGAGTAATAAACCTTACGGCGGAACGAATGGAAAAAACACAGTTGAAATGTATTTGATTGTAGAAAAGAAGAGTGGCACTGTATACCAGAGCACTGGAAATGCGGGAAAGCGAACAGTGGATATAGAAGACGGGGATAAAATGTATTTCCGATTCGATATAAACAACAACAGTATGTCGGCAGAGTTTTACGACATTATGTTTAATCTGGGAGATACACCACTGCCATACGAGCCCTATGCCGAACAATCTCTTGCAATCCAGACACCAGACGGCCTCCCGGGCATCCCTGTAACATCTGGCGGTAATTACACCGACAGCACAGGACGGCAGTGGGTTTGTGACGAAATCTGTGAACAGAATGGCGTGATTGGAGTAAAACGAAACGTAATAAACTACAAAATAACCGGAAACGAATATGCACAATTAGACAATCCAACAACAATCGGCATGAGAGTTGAGAAGATTGCAAAATATCCGTATGCTGGATTTTGCAATTATGCAAAAATGGAAGGCGCTACAACAACGGTAAGCGTGGGTATATCCGGAAACTGGGTACAGATTAAAAACTTTGGATTTAATACAGTGGCCGGATTTAAGGAGTGGGTAAAAAATAACGATGTATATTTGATGTATACGTTAAAAGAGCCAACATTTGAGCCACTCCCCGAAGAAATCCAACAGAAATTTAAATCCCTACACACCTACTATCCAACTACAGTAGTAACCAATAACGCAAATGCAGATATGCAGCTGGATTATGTGGCAGATACAAAGCTGTATATAGATAAAAAAATAAAAGAACTCGTAACGGCAAATATACAGAAAACAGCAAACCTGCTCTCTTTAATGCCTTTATCCACCCAGGCGGCCATGATAGAAAATGACACAAACAATATTTTGGAAAATATGGAGGAAATGAACTATGAATAGTACAGTTATTGTAAAATTAATGACAAATCTGATTGAAAAGAAATTTTACAAAACTAAAGACGAAGCCGTTGCCAAACTGGACGTCTATTTTGCAATGTCCAGAATCTCCGAAGAGGAATACGCAAAGCTTGTACTTCTGGCAGAAGAAACTTATGCAGAAAGTGAGGTAGCGTAATGGGATATGTACTGGCATTTACTGCAGGAGCAGCGCTGGGCGTTGTAATTATGTGCTGCCTCCAGATTAAAAGATAGGAGGTAAGCGCATGGAGATACGGGCAAGACCAAAATAGCAAAAAAGAAATAATACATAGAAAGAGGTGTAGCATGGACGAACAGGAAACCGCGGTAGCCCTTGCGGAAGTAAAGAAGGAAATTGGTTCCTTAAAACACCGCATGGACAACGTAGAAAGGGTGGTAAACGTAGTCCACCAGCTGGCGCAGGAAATGGTTGGATTAACAAAAGAAGTAGGTTTTATGAACCAGAATCTTGCACAGCTTACCGCAAAAGTAGCAGAACTGGAAGGAAAGCCAGCAAAGCGGTGGGAATCTGTTGTACTGGCACTGGTGGGAGCCGCTGCCGGGGCAGTGGCAGCAACGATTTTTAAGTAAAGGAGAGGATTGCATGTTAAAGAATTGTGTATTAAAAGCAAACGTGGATACAAAAGAGTGGTTTAAAGCGGCTGGGGTAAGAGCCGTAAAGACCATGGCACAGACCTTTGTGGCAACCGTAGGTACGGCAGCGGTATTAAGCGCAGTAGACTGGAAAGTGGTAGTATCCGCCTCTGTGCTGTCCGGTATCTTATCTATTGCCAACTCTGTAGCAGGTATCCCGGAAGTAGAGAGTAAATAAGTTGCGCCGGCGCAACAGCCGGCAGAAAGGAAAAAATATGGGAATTTATAACGTACATGCAGGACATTGTCCGCAAGGACAGGGTGCAAGTGGCGCTGTTGGCTTTTTGCAGGAATCCGTGGAGGACAGAAAAGTAAAGGATAGGGTGATTGCAGCCCTTAAAAACGCAGGTCATACTGTTTATGACTGTACAGATGACACAAATTGCACTGCCAACCAGAATTTGCAGAGGATTGTCACAAAATGCAATGCCCACAGTGTAGACTTAGACGTATCTATCCACCTCAATGCCGGGGGCGGCACTGGGGTAGAGGTGTGGTGTTATGACAGCAAGACAGCGGATATTGCCGCTAAAATCGCCGGAAACGTATCAAACGCCCTCGGAATCCGTAACCGCGGCGTGAAATACTCACAGGGGCTTTATGTGCTTAGAAACACGAAATCCCCGGCATTGCTGGTGGAATGTTGCTTTGTAGACAGTCAGAACGATGCCGATAAATGGGATACTGACAAATGTGGGGATGCGATTGCAAGCGCAATTATCGGCAAATCGATTCAGGGTGCTGATTTTAAACCGCAGCCGGCGCCTAACGCGCCAAAACCCTCTAAACCTTCCGGAAACCCCATTATCCGAGATGGACAGGTGCATGCCCGCAATTTTGCAGTACCGGGACTTAAATCGGACGGTATCCCGGGACCGGAAACAAATAAAGCAAAGATTAAGGTGCTGCAGCAGTCCATGAATCTGGACTACAGAGCCGGACTTTCTGTGGACGGTATCTGGGGCAGCCGTTCCGAAGCTGCATTAAAAGGCCATACGGTACGCCGCGGAGAAACTCAGTACATGGTTACTGCGCTGGAGATTCTGTTAATGCTTAACGGATATAATCCAAATGGCTTGGAAAATCCGGGAACATTCGGTAGCAGACTGGAGGCAGCGGTGCGGCAGTTCCAGAAAGACCGTGGACTGTCTGTAGATGGTATCGCAGGATACAATACATTCAAAGCACTTATTAAATAAAAAGAATCCCCGGCGGCCAGCCGGGGAGAAAATAAAGAAATTAACACAAGGTATTAAACACGTCTACAGCAACTTTTTGCATACCTGGTATTAAATGGCTGTATGTATCCATAGTAGTGCTTATTTTTGCGTGTCCAAGACGTTCCTGTACAATTTTAGGGTGCACGTTAGCAGCTAAAAGCACAGATGCATGGGTGTGGCGTAATGTATGGAAAGACTTATAGGAGACATCAGCGGCCTTACACAACCTTTTAAAACTCTGGCAGATACCTCCTCTGCTTAAAATAGTACCATCTTTCTTACAGAAAACAAAATCTCCTGTTCTGTCCATAGACAACAGCATTTGCATGGTGGCCTTATCCAAATCTATCCTTCTTGTGGACGCTTTTGTTTTTGGTGCACAAATTTCCCGCACACCATTTTGGCAATGGGAAACGGTACGCCGCACCATTAAAAATTCTTGCTCAAAGTTTACGTCCTCCCATTTAAGTGCCAATATTTCGCCGATGCGCATACCTGTCCGGTATGCGATATTTACAATGTCCACAATTTGTTCGTGGAATCCTTGCACGTTAAGGAGTGCAGCGATTTCTTCTTGCGTAAAAACTTTAATCTCTTTAGCACTCTGCTCCTTAGGCACCTTTATTCTTACATAAGGATTTTCTTCCACATATTCCTCCTGCTTCGCAAATTTAAAGGACTGCGACAGAACCTTTGTAATGTTTATAATCGTCTCTGTTTTAAGATGTTCGGATTTTTTTAAAATATAATCCTGCAGCATAGTTCTGGTTATTTCCTTTACCAAATAATCGCCGAAGGCTGGCTTTAGTTCTCTGTTTATGGTACATATGTAATTCCATTTTGTGCTGTTTCGTATTTCTAAGGATTTTTCGCTTATCCATAAATCCAATATTTTAGAGTACAGCATTGTACTTCCTCCCCGGCTGTATTAATAATCTTCCTGTATAATATTCCAAACCCTGTCAAGGACTTCTTCTCGGGTAGCGCGAACATATCCGTAGTCTTCTTTTAAGAGCCAATAACCAAAAGCGCAATAGGCAAAAACGACATTGCTATCCGCATAGTCGCACACAACAAACCACGGTTCCCGAGAATAGGCATTCTGCATAGCATAACAATAATTTTTTCCTGCTGAACTTGAATATTCAACCATTCTCAAAAAATTGGAAACTTGCCCTTTTGTTACATTAAAAAATGTCTGTTTAGATTTCATGCTTTTCACCATTCCAAATACATGCTACAATGTACTTGCCTTTCTTTTTTTTGATTGGTGCCGGTTGCGTGTCTTGGTAGGGCTGCACCGGCTTTTGTTTTAATTTGTAACTATACAATACACTATTTTTTATATAATGTCAACTGTATTTTATAAATAAATTTATATTTTTTAAATTTTAAAATTGACATAATATAAAATTAAATGTATGATTAAAGAAAAGGAGGTAAAGCAATGCATACAGATGTAAGAGAGTATATAAACTTGTGTCGGGTAAAAAAAGGAAATATGACAGAGGCAGAACTTGCCAGGCGGACCGGACAGACGCCGCAAAATATGAATAATAAATACAAAAGAAACACTTTTAAAATCTCTGAGTTGCAAAAAGTGGCAGAAGCTATGGACGCAGAGTTAAAAATAACATTTGTGGACAAAGAAACAAATAAGCCAATTATATAATGTATTTTATATAAAAACAATAAAAAAGTGGAATAAATATAATATAAAATATATAAAAGCATTGACAGGATATAAAAAATAGTGTATTATATACTTGTAAGGAAGATAACTTACAAGTAACCGGGCAAGCGGAGAAAGGAGGAAACATGGAAGAGATGAGCGTATTTAAAAGTTATTTAAGAAGGTTGCTGCAAGATTTAAAAGACCTTAGAGAAGCCTTAAAAAACAAGGAATATGAGAAAGCAGAAGAAATGACCGAAAAACTTATAGACGATACTCAGAAGGGAATTGAGGACAACTAAAAAGAAATGGCATTAGAGAACAAAGCAGAGAGGGCGGGCTTGCCACCGCTCTCCACTAAAAGAAGTATAGCAGATAACAAATAAATTGTAAATAGAATCCCCGGCGGCCAGCCGGGGATTAATATTGTATCATCTTCGGAAAAATTCTTACTATATATAACATATCATTTTTGCGGTATTCTTTGTTCGTCCCCTTTTTGTCCCCTTTTTTGCTTTTTGGACGTTGTAAAGCGCCACAAGCCTTTGTAAATAAAGGGATTCAAAAAAATACCATAGTTTTTAAAACTATTTGTAAAGAGGGAAATCCTTTTAATTACCAAATGACGGAAAAACCCAGTAAAATCAAGGGGTTTCGGCGTTTTTGACTGCTTTTTGACGGAACGGAAAGTGCGTAAAAAATCCCTTTTTTATCCCCTTTTGTCCCCTTTTTGTCCCCTTTTTTTACCCTATTAAATGAATCTTTTTTATCTGTTCCTGCTCCTGCTTTTTTAATTTTTCTGTAACATGCAAATATACCTGTCTGGTGATTTCGCTGTTTTCATGGCCAAGCCTTCTCGATATGGCATCCGTGCTCATTCCGTTCGCCAGCAGAAGTGAAGCGTGGGTATGCCGCAGCACATGAGGAGTAATTTCACGTCCCAGCAATTCAAGGGATGTCTTTTTTAAAACGTTGCTGTAAACGATATAGGACACATAATCTCCTCGTGTATTGCAGATAAAAAGATTTGTCCGGTACCCACGAAATAACCCCTCTTGCTTAATAAAAAGAATAATATCGCGGCAGATTGCTTCTAACTCTGGTTGTATATACACATCTCTTACGGAAGACAGGGTTTTAGGTGTATCTACACTTTTAAAAGCGGGGAAAATCGTCTTTGTAATGTGGATAACATGGTTTGCAAAATCAATATCTTGTGTCTCCAGGGATAATGCCTCTCCAATCCTTAAACCGGATAGGGCCAAGAAGTGTGTCAATAACTCCCATTTCTTATTTTTAAATCCTTTCAAGAGAGCTTCAAGTTCCTTGGGCTCCAGGAACTTATCCTCTATCTTCTCGCGATGCGTTTTGTCTTTAAACGGTTTAAGTTTGGAAACAAAAGAAATATCTGCAATATAATCGTTGTCGTGTCCCCAATGGAATATAGCGACCATTCTGTTACGGATATTATTAAGATATCCGTTGGGTTTTCCTGTCCGTATCAGGGTTTCTTTAAGGAAAATAGGGCTTATATTTGCGACCTTTATATCCTTGTCAAAAATTTTTAAAATAGCATTACAGAGGTAATAGGTGGAATTGTAAGAGGATACCTTTAAAACCAATTTTTGGTGCTGGAGATATTCCTTAATCAGTTCGCCCAGAGTGATATCGGTGTTTTGCTTTGGAACAGACTGCTTTTCCTCAATCATTCTTACCAAAATCGATGCGGCGCTTTTTTTGGCAGCAGCGGTATTCTTGGGAAGAGTAACGGATACTCTTTTTTTCTTACCAGTCATGTAATCCGTGTATTGCTCCGTAAATTTAAACTTTCCAGATTTGGTTTCTTCAATCCACATTTTTCATCTTCCTTTCTTTGTTTTTTAAAAAAGAGTACAAAAATAACAGTCAACAACAGAACGGACGTTCTGATTGTTAAACTGTCCCGAAGATGATACAATATATTTGCTGGAATATGTGTATATCTTCGGATATATTCAAAGCCGTTCGGTACGCCAATACCGGGCGGTTTTTCTTAATTAATTCGCGTATTCAAGTAATTTACAAAATCTAAACATTCTTGTTTGAATTTTTTGTTTATAGAATAGCGAATGAGAATAGAGTTTTCATCTTTTGCGAGTTCTTTATCCCAGCCATATTTTAAAATATCTACCTTTTTAGCTGGTGCTCCAGATATAATAAACTGTATAAAACCCGGGTTTATAAAACTGGGCGGCTGATATGAAATAGCACTAATATTTTTATAATAGATATTTCGATTTACTTTACCGAGTGCCCGGAAGTCTAAAGGTATAAGTTCTACATATGTTTCATGTGCTATAATCCGACCAAATCCCGTAATCAGTTCTTTTGCTTCGTTATTTTGCTGTATTGCTGATGTGGGACAACCACAGTTTGGGCATGCAGGTGCTTTATCGGAAAAATTTTTTCCACATTCTGTGCAAACAATCATAGCCATTCTATATTCACCTCACTTTGAAATTTCTTTATTACATTTGACTAAAATCCCCCAATGGTAACATTTTGGTGCAGGGACGACTTTTCGTTTTATTTTTTCATTTTTGCGAATCCGATATAAGATAAAATCATTTCTAATATCACAAACATGAAGTATATCGGAAACAACACTAATGCTACTGTATAAAGAATTGCGCCAGTAAGAGCAAATCCTCTTTTGTGCATAAATAACCCTAATGCATTAAAAATTACAGCAAGGACAGTCGTGACTAAATGTGGCATAACTAAAACAGCCGCAATACCTGACCCGATTTGTTCGGCAGTATCACCACTCCCTACGGCACCGCTCCAGTATGAAGCACTGTAAATTAGATATAGCACTCCGATAATAAGTGATACCAACAACAATTTACTTAGTTTCTTTTCTTCCATTTCTTTTACTCCTCCTAATTGTAAAATATTATTAAACGCCGAAGCGGTTTAATCTTTCTGTTAATTTGGCGCAGTGGCGGTTTTTATTTACTTATCCATCTATAACCGCAATCGTGGCAAAAGTATTCATTGTGAGCTTTTTTATTAACTCCTGTCGCAAGAAGCGATAGGCCTCCTGTCATAATTCCGAGACCAATTTTTGCGGCGGATTTCTTTTCTTTTTTTATTGTTTTCGTTTTAAATGGAGTTAGTGGGTGCAAAGGGTTTAAATTTAAGCCAGTCCTTTGAAATTCTTTCATATTAGCAGAATCAGACCATAAATCAATGGTATGTCCTCCACATTTAGGACATTGCAGTTTGTTCGTATTGTCAAACCCTTTTTCAAATCCTTTTTGGAAACTCTCTTTAGCCCCTGATGTTTTTCCGTATAATATTTTGTGGAGTAGACTATATTCCTGCTCCTTGATTTCTTCATGTGGTTTAATATGTTCTATAGGACAGCCACAATTTGGACAAGCAGATGCTTTATCAGAAATTTCTTTTCCGCATTCAGTGCAAGTTATTAATGCCATTCTATCACCTCTTTTTTGTAAGTTTTTTTGTTGCACAATTGAATAAAACCTCTCACCAAACGGCAACAATATCAAAAAAGGAGTTGCCGCCATGAGAATTTTATTGCAAGAATATATGTACAATAAAAAAATAACAGTACGCCAAGTTTCCATGATGACCAAAATACCAAAATCAACGATTTCTGATATTTGCAACAGCAAGATAATGCCGCGTATGGATACAATGGAAGACTTGGCCAAAGGGTTAAAAGTCAAAATTACTGACCTTTTCGATTCCCCTTTTAAATAAGTGTCCGGTTTTCCGGACAAATTAAAACTTTCGACAATTTCGACCTCCCAAATTCGGATATTAAGTAAGTGGGGAAAGTTACCACCAAAACGTGAACGTATGTTCTTGAAAATGTATACTGATTGTAGTATAGTATATACAAACATACGTTCCCACTATATAACCATGAGGGAGGTACATACAATGGAAACAAAAGAACTACGAAAACACCTGCACGAATTAATTGACAAAATGGATGATTCTCAAATTAAAAAGATTTACCAATTAATACGAGGGATTTTCGGGAAGGCTGTTTAGCCTTCCTTTTTTATTTCCTCAAACTGCTTCATCATCATATTCCACTGTTCGTCTGGAACATTGTACAGCATTTCTAATAAAATAGATAAGGCTGCTTTTTTTGATGGAGTAGCGTTTTCCATTATGTATCCAAAATGATTGTAAGTTTTTTCGTACGAAGATAGTTCTATAAACATTTCCCCGGTTTCGTTTCTTAACCACTCTTCATTTACATTAAATTCTCTACATATAGAAAGAAGCATTTGTTCCGTTAAGTTATTTTCTCCCTTTTCTATTTTTGATATAGCGGATTTTTGAACACCTAATTTTCCACCAAACTTGTCAAGTGTGTAATTAAGGGATTTTCTCAGTTTTTTAACTCTTTCGCCTTGCGTCAAACTCTTCACCTGCCTTTCTAATAACAATTATATATCAGAAAAAAAGCAAAGTCAAGACAAAAAGTTTCCTAAAGATACAAAAAAGTGTTGACAAAATATCTTCAAGATATTATAATGTGTCTATAAGATACGGAAGGCGAGGTGAGAAACATGAGAACGGAAACGGAAAAAAAACTTACAAAAGAGCAGGAAGAAAAACGCCTGAAAAGTTTTAAAGAAATCGCAGAAAACTGGGACAAACTCCCAGAAAGAGTACAAGGAAAACTCGATGGGGCTATTTACATGGCAGCAGCTATTTTCCTGGATAAAGAGAAGAAAGCAGGGTGAGAAAGGAGCGAGGTGAAAGAAATGGCAGTAGAGAGAAAAGTATTAAAATCCCTTGAAATTAATCTTGAAAAAGGAATCTTTAAACTTAATGGGGAAGATATGGAAGGAATCTACTGACTTGCGGTTGATTTTGACAATGGAAGATGGTCGCTTCTCGTTGAAAAAGAAGAGATTTACACACAAGAAGCGCCCATTCAAAAAGTTACGGAATGAATTAAAACACAAGAAGGGAGGCGACCATGTGACAGTTATTAACCTTATGTATGGCAATCCGGTTATGACGGTAAAAGGAATTACAGAGCAGTTCCATATAAGCGACCGGACAGCCAGAAAGCACATGAAAGAAATCGAAGCAAACCGGGAACGGTACGGAGATTATGCAGTAATGGGAGAAGGTGCTTTAAAAAGAGTAAATTTTTTGGCCTTTACAGATTACTGGAAATGGAAGAAGTTACTGGCTGATAAGAACGGCCGGAAACATGTACCAGAGTATAATCCGCAGGAAATTGCCAGAGAAATGGGATTTTACGGAAGAGAGGAATTGTAAAAGGAGAAAAGGAGATATGCACAGAGAAACCATAACAGACGCCTTGCTGGGTACTGTGCTGGCATTTAACACGGTGCTGGAGATTCCAGCAGGGACAAGCCTGTTGGTGCAGATATTCGGTGCAGGAGTGATATTCCTGGCACTTTACAACATGTTAGAGCAGGTAAGGAAGTGGGAGGAGAAAATAAAAAGAGCCCACCGGGCGGCAACCCGGGAGGGCAAATAAAAAAACATACATATAACGCTATTATAAGGCAGATTAGGAGGAAAAGCAAGTGACAGATGAAAATATTAAAAAAATAATTAAAGAACACGAAAAATGGTTAAAAGGCACTGGAAAAGGAGCGAGAGCTAACCTGCGTGGAGCTGACCTGTATGGAGCTGACCTGCGTGAAGCTAACCTGCGTGGAGCTGACCTGCGTGAAGCTAACCTGAGTGGAGCTGACCTGTATGGAGCTAACCTGAGTGGAGCTGACCTGTGTGGAGCTGACCTGCGTGGAGCTGACCTGAGAGGAGCTGACCTGTGTGGAGCTGACCTGCGTGAAGCTACATACGATGAAACTACCGCAATGTATGCACTTGCGTGCCCTGAAAAAGGAGCATTTATAGGATACAAGAAAGCAGGTGGATATATAATCGAGCTCCAGATTGCGGAAGACGCAAAGAGGAGCAGTGCTACCAGTAGAAAATGCAGATGTAGCAAGGCAAAGGTATTGTCTATTACAAACCTGGACGGAAGCAAAACCGAATTAAAGCAGGTATGTAGCAATTACACCCCGGATTTTATATATAAGCTGGGGGAGACGGTAGAAGTAAACGATTTTTTCGAAGACAGGTGGAAAGGGTGTGCACCAGGAATACACTTTTTTATAACTCGAGAAGAAGCAGTAAATTACTAATTAAACAGAGGAGGAAATGCAAATGTTTGAGAAAATGAGTGACGGAGACGTTATGGTGTACCTACGAAATGCTGCGTTGCAGATATCCAAGATTTCGCAGGAGAGAGGGCTGACCATTGATATATACTGCACAGAAGACGGATTTATTACTGCGAAAACCGGTGATTATGAAGTTTTTAAATGTGAGTCTGGAAAACAAATAAGGTATGACTACCATCCACTTGGAGCGGTTGGTAAATGGAAATGTGATGTGCAACCACAGCAGATAAGGTTTGGGCAGGAGCCGGAGGTACAATAATGTATGTCGGAATATGTGCAGAGCGAGGAACATGCATAGAAGACGAACAGGCCTTTGACTATGCGTTAGAACGTTGCCTAAGCGGCACGGAAGAAGAGCAGGAAGAATTTAAAGAAATGCTGGTGGAGTGGTATTACTCCGGCAACTGGGTACATAAGGAGGATGAGTAGGTGTCTGTATTTGACGAATTATATTGCGTAAATGTAAATGAGCACACGGAACAGAAGAATAATCTTACATACCTGTCCTGGGCATGGGCGTGGGCGGAAGTTATGAAAAAATACCCTTCTGCACAATATCGTATTCGGACTTTTGACAGCAAGCCGTATCTGTACGATGAAAACTTAGGGTATCTGGTAATGACTTCCATGGAGATTGATGGGATTGAAAGAGAAATGTGGCTGCCGGTTATGGATGGGGCAAACAAGGCCATGAAAAGCAGCAGTTATACTTACAAGGTAAAAGACTACCAATACGGAAAATGGACGGGAGAATACAAGGATAAAGAAGTAGAGCCAGCGTCTATGTTTGATATTAACACAGCAATTATGCGCTGTCTGGTTAAAAACATTGCAATGTTCGGGTTGGGGCTTTACATCTACTCCGGAGAAGACCTTCCAGCAGAGAAACCGAAGTTGCTTACAAAAGCGCAGGTTAAGACACTGGAGGCTTGTATCCCAAAGCATAACCAAACAGTAGATAATGTATGTAAATTCTTTAATACAAAGACACTGGAGGAACTGACGATAGAGCAGTTCGACGTCCTTATGAGAAAAATGGGTGAGCAGTAATGTATGAACATGTGGTGCTGGAAAAGTACCGTGTAGACGACAGCGGAACACATCTGCAGATAGTTATCCCAAACAGGGATATAAGCTATTACATAACCGACAAGAAAGCCAAATACGGCGAACTGCGGATTGACGATGGCAGACATATCACCTCGGCGCAGCGCAAGAAAATCTATGCAACCATCCGGGATATTTCAGACTGGTCGGGATACATCCCGGAAGAACAGAAAGAATGGCTGAAATTTCTGCATGAGGAGCGCACCGGAGAAAGGCCGTTTAGCCTTTCTGACTGCTCTATGGATACTGCACGGGAGTTTCTTAACACCATACTGGAATATGCCTTAAAAGAGGGCGTACCGCTGTCTGACGCAGGAGTGAACCGGACGGACGATATAGGCAAGTACCTGTATTACTGTCTAAAACATAAAAAATGTGCAGTGTGTGGTCTTCCGGGAGAGATACACCATGTAGACACAATCGGCATGGGAAGAGACCGGCGGCAGGTGGACGATTCGGATTACCGGAAAATCTGCCTGTGCAGAAATCACCACACCATAGCACACCAAAGAGGCATGCAAGCCTTTGAAAATATGTACCATGTGTACGGGATAAAATACGCAGGCTGATAAGCCGATTTTGTGCTTATTACCAATATATCACAAATACACTGCCCCGGTCATGCTTCCGGGGCGAAAGGAGGCAACAATGATAAAGTTTACCATTCCCGGTGCGCCGCAGGGTAAGGCACGGGCAAGGACAGTATATAACCCAAGAATAAAAAGGTCGGTATCTTACACACCGGACAACACAGTCTTATACGAAAATCTGATTAAGACCAGATACCTGGAAGTTACCGATAAAAAATATGACAACAAAGAGGCTTTGCATGTATCCGTTACAGCACTCTATGAGCCACCTAAAAGCACTTCTAAGAAGCGCAGGGCATTAATGCTGGCAGGGTACGAAAAACCTTGTAAAAAGCCAGATATCGACAATATTGCAAAGGTGGTGCTGGATGCTTTAAACGATGTGGCCTATGGAGATGATACACAGGTGGTAAGTCTGTGCATGGCAAAGAAATACGCAGAATCCCCACGGGTAGAAGTGGAAATAACCACAATGCTGGAATTGGAACGCACAGAAGCAGGTGAGGATAATGGATTACATAAAGCTGAGCCGTAAGATTACAGAATGGGAGTGGTACTCCGACATAAATGTCTGCCGTCTGTTTATCCACCTGCTTATAAGCGTAAACTGGAAAACTGGCAGATTCCAAGGGGTAGAGATTCCCAGAGGTTCCATGGCGACATCTTACAACAGTCTGGCAGACCAAACAGGGTTGTCTGTTATGCAGGTAAGGACAGCCATAAAAAAGCTAAAATTAACAGGGGAGATAACAGTCATACAACACCCTAAATACAGCGTAATTACAGTAAATAATTACAATAACTACCAGTCGGATAACAAGGTAAATAACACAGACGTAACACAGGAGCAACAGGCTCGTAACACAGGTTTAACAACAATAGAAGAAGGGAAGAAGGAAAGAAGGAAAGAAAAAGATATATATAGCTTTTCTGACGAAAAGCCCAGTATATTGCCCCCGCCCGAAGAGCAGATTTTTACTACGATTCGAGAATTGTTTAATTCCGTTTGTGGGTCGTATCCCCGCCTAGTAAAAATGTCCGAGAAGCGGAAAAAGGCTGTACGGGCAAGACTTCGGACTGGCTATACCCTGGAAGATTTTAAAACCCTTTTCGAGAAAGCGGAGGCATCGGAGTTCCTGAAAGGCAAGAACAACAGGGACTGGAGCGCTACGTTTGACTGGCTGGTATGCGACAGCAACATGGCAAAGGTGCTGGAGGGGAAATACGACAGGAAGGAGAACCGAAATGACACTGGAAGAAAAGCTGCAGCAGATGAAGAGGGATATGTTAAGCGGCTCGTTGAACAGGGGTTCGGACAAGAGTTCGAGGGATTCTGATATCTGTCCTATCTGCGGTGGCGTAGAGTGGCTTACGAGGATTGTGGACGGTGTGGAAGAAGCTTATCCGTGCAAATGCCGGGAACAGAACAAAATGCGGCGGCGGTTAAAGTTTGCAGACATACCGGAGGCGTTTAAGGACATGACCCTTGCTACGTTCCGTACAAGCGTCTACAAGCGTCCCGAAAGCAGGCAGACGATAAATGTTGCCTGTGCCATGATAAAAGAGTATATAGGGGCGTTTAACGAAGCCAAAAGCAAGGGTATGGGGCTGTATTTGTATTCCAGCACAAAAGGTTCCGGGAAAACCAGAATGGCAGCCAGCCTGGCGAATGAGATTATGCAGAAACACGATACTGGTGTGAAGTTTGCTTCGTCCATGAACATTCTGGCGGAAATACGGCGGACTTACGACAACGATAGTGAGTACACGGAAAGCCAGCTTTTGGATGCCCTGGTTATGACAGAAGTGCTGGTGGTGGATGACTTCGGGACGGAAAAGGCCACACAGTGGGTGCAGGATAAGTTTTACCAGATTATTAATAACCGGTATGTAGAGCGCCGGATAACGATTTTTACCAGCAACATGCCAATTAACCGGCTGGATTACGATGACCGGATAACGAACCGGATAAAGGAGCGCTGCTACCAGATAGATTTCCCGGAAGAGAGTGTGAGGGACCATATCTATGCGGAGAATATGCAGCGCATGACAGAGGCGGTATACGATAAAAGAAATGGAGGATAAGGATATGCTAACGTTGATTGATGATTATTGTGCACAGTCTAATAATTACGGATACACAGTAATGAGGGACACAGGGAAGACGAATAAAAAAACAGGGGAACCGGTGCGGGTGACTTTGGGGTATGTTGGCAGCATTAAGGAAGTTTTGGAATTGGTAAAAAAAGACATGCTGCATAGAAGAATCGAACTGGAAGATGTGGAGTTGAACGAAGCATTAAGGTTTGTGAAAGAGCAGACAGACAGGATTTTAATGGCTATGACGGGAATCGAACTGTGAATTAAGGAGAAACCATGAACAAAAAAGAAGAAAAGTGGAGAAACGAGGGCGCGGCCTATGCCCTGAGAGTTGCAAAAGACAAGGGGATTGATGGGCTGGAAAGAGATTTAAGATGCCGTGGGGCTTTAGGATTATCTACTGTAATCCCGCACAAAGCAGCAGAAGAGATGTACGGGATGTTGGCAGAAAGAATCCTGTGCACGGTTAAGGTAATGGCTATGTGGACACTGTACGAAGAAGACGGATGGCGCAGCGTCCGCTTGAAACGATTTTCCGAGCAGATGGACAAGCACAGCGAGATGTGCATGAGTTTGGATAGTTTCGGAAAGAATTATGTTCGCATATCTGATATGGCAAAGGAACTGCAAGAGAAATGCGGAATTAGGGGCGACATCGACACTTTAAGCGAGATTGAGCAGGAGAATAGTAAAAAGAACAGGTTTATTTCTGTGGATGCGGTAGCGGAACTAATGCGAGAGCATGGGCAAGAGGATTTAGCGAACGCACTGTTGAGCAGATGGGAAGACAACATGGAGGCATGAACATGGATAAGAAAAACTTAACCCCAGGAAAGAAATACCTGCGTAAGCGAAAAACCACCTATGCAGGAAAAGAAGTAGAAGCAGAAAGCTGGATAGAGTGTATGCAGGTTACGCCTGCAGGGGCGGTGTTCTGGAGCGTAGACGATTTGCTGAAACTGACAAACGAGCAGATAGAAAAAGAAGTCCGGGAGGCGAAATGATGAGAGAAGAAAAAAGGGTTGGAAATATAACAATAGGTGTAAATCTGACGGTTGACCGTGACACGGTAAATGCCTGCTTAAGCCTGATTGAATTATACCTTAATAGCAACGAAGGAAGTAAACTGGAAATATATTGTTCAGAGCCAGGAAACTGGGATGTGCAGATTATAGATGCATATGTAGGGGCAGGAAGTGAGGTAGAACATGAGTAATATTGTTGATGACTACAATCCTGCAAACGGAGAAAGAATTAAAATTTAATACAGGAGGTGCGGAATGGATATACCAGAAAAATGCACTGATTGTGTACACCACAAAGTAGCAGAGTATGGAACGGATTATTGTGATTATATAGAACATTGGAATGGTTATGCAGGAACGGCAGTGCCATATCCAAATTTTTATAAACAGGAATATCCATGTAAGGGATATGAAGTAAATTAAAGTTTAGTGGAGGTTAAACAGTATGAATAGACTAACAAGCAACAAAAAAACATCTGAAATGGGAATGTATGAACTTTCCCACAACTGTATGTTTATTAAAGACGGAGAAGCATGGTACAGAGACTTCGACAGAGAAATTAGTCTGCGAAATATGATTAGAGAAATTATGGAGCAGTACGAAGGAGAATATGATGAGCAGTTGAATGACGATGAATTGTTAGACACAATTTTGTTTGAAAGTTTACAATACCCAGCAGAAAGCGGAATAAGTGGTTTTATTGCAATCTTTAATATGCTTGCGTGGAGCCTTGCTGATTTAAGGGAAAGGCTTAAGAAATACGAGGATTTAGAAGAACAGGGCAGATTATTGGAACTTCCGTGTAAGGTGGGAGATACAGTTTGGGGCATTGATTATAATAAACCGCACAGCTGCGAAGTAACAGGCTTTTCTTTTGGAAAACTGGAAGAAGATTTTTATGATGGTGTAGAAGCGGAAAACTTTGACGAGATTATATTATATTTTAAGGGTTCCTATTTTGGTGGTATTACCGGATACTTTGCTGTGTCAGAGTTTGGAAAAACCGTATTCCTTACACAAGAAGAAGCCGAGAAAGCATTGAAAAAAATGAAAGAAGGTGAGACTGATGATAAAAGTCGGTGATACGGTGAAAATAACTGGCTTAACAGTAAATGGAGTAGGAGAATCTGTTGAATTAATTCAAAAAGGGACAATTTGTCAGGTAAAGGAAGTAATCAAAGATAATCTCGTTGAGGTCATTCCGTTAGAATTTCTTTCTTACTGGAGTTGTGGATATTGTTATTCAATAGACGATGTAGAGAAGGGACATTTGGAGTGGATAAGAGATTAGTATTTTAGAACAGGAGTGAATCAAAATAATGGGATATGTAATTATGGTTATTCTACTGGTTGGTTGGATGATTAGTGGCGGACAAGCAAAAGAAGCCCTTATTGCATCAGGATTGTTTGCAATTGCTGGAGCCATAAGTTTTAAAAAGTAATGGGAGGTGCAGCTATATGATTGAGATTATTTCAGACCAAAAGCCAACAAATGCGGACAGAATTCGTGGATTAAATGATGAGGAGCTATCTAAGTTTATTGAAGCCATAAGATGTAATTCCCACTTTGCGGATGAAGAATGTGGGTTTCCTATTTGTCAGTCAATGAACGGCAATTTGTGTAATGGGCTTAAAGATAGTGAGCCGGATAAAGATATCCTGGAATGGATTCAGAGGCTGGCAGAGTGAGGTGAAAAATGAAGAATAAGAAATCAAAGAAAGACCTTGCGTTTGACAAGGAACGTGCGAAGTACAGGCATGAAATTAGAGATTTACAACGTGAGGTTAAAGAAAATCTTCGTGAAATCGAAGTTCGGAATCAGAAGATTTCCGAACTGGAAGAAAGTATCCGGGAGAAAGATGATTGGATTCGTAGACTTCTGGAATACACAGAGTTGACTGAGGAAGATATGAGAAATCAGATTAAAACAGACAGAAATATTTCAGAAGTTATAGACCACATTGAAGAAATGAACAATATAATTTTCGGCTTTGGAAAAGGCTTTGGATTGTAAGGAGGACTGACTATGGCAAAAGGATTTATTTTGGTTGATATGCCGGAAGCATGTTTGGATTGCAGATTTTGCAGAGAAGCATCAGAAGGAATTGAAGCTTGTTGCGAGCTAGAAAATAACCCAGAAGACAATGAAGAAATCAGAGAAATTGATGTGAGTTATACACAGGAAAAGCCAGATTGGTGTCCGATACAGGAATTGCCAGAGCGAAAGCCCGAAAGAAAAATAGAGGAATACACATTTAGACTTTAGTGGAGGAAAAAATATGGCAATAAAGAAAGCTATTACAGTTGAAGAGGTAATGGAAATTTGTAGAGAAGCATTAGAAGAAAAAGGATATGAAATCGAAAAATATTCAGAAGCATATCAATTTTTTGATGTCACTGATGGAAAAAAGAGGGTAACAATTGATTTTAATTAAACTGAAATTTAAGAAAGGAGACCTATGAACTGCAACAACTGTAACAAATGTAAAACAGACCTACAAACAGGAGATTGCTACTGCCAACGCCGGGGACATTTAATAACTCCCCGGGAAGACTGCCAGACGGCAGCAGGACGATTCCGGGAACACATTATTAAGCGATTCGGACAAAAAGAATAGGAGGGGGCACATGATTTGGATAGTGTATGTAGCAGCATGGATTAGTACATCGGCTGCAGCGATTGCGGGAATGTATTTAACAGGTTCGGCATGGTGCTTATGGGCACTTTTGCTGCCCGCTCTATACGCAGTAAAGAACGACAGGAACGACGAGGAGAATAAAAATGACAAAGGGTAAAGTAAGGAAAATTATAAAAGACATCCATTCGGACGAGTATGACCCAGAGGATAAGCTACTGGCCATACAGGAAGTAACGGGAATGGAGACACATAATAGTGTTACAAAAGCGGATATGATAGAGGTACTGCGGTGGATATTGGAAGAGTATTTATAGGAGAGCAATATGGAAGATAGATGCATATGCTGCGGAGAAATTATTCCGGAAGGGCAGCAGGTATGCAAGGAATGTATGGAAGGAGTTGGTAGTATGGCGAGAGTAAGGGAAACATATTTAAAAGATTACGGTATCTCGGCGGAATATGCCAAACGTCTTAGGGAATACTGTAAGACTGTAAGAGGAGAGCAGCAAAAATGGTTATTTGAATCCACACAAAACGCTTGCCCGGACATTGCACCAGAATTATTTTATAGTCTTACAACCGGAGTAGGATATGTAAATATGAGCAAAAAACAATACATACCAATAAAACGAGATGACTTCCAGGGCTATCAGAGAAAAGCGCTAGAAGAATTTGAAAGGCGGCTTAGGTGGAATAGAATAACAATATAACGTGGGGACAAATCAACACTCCGTATGCGGTAAAATTAAAATAAGGACAATACCGCATATGGGGTGATTTTTATGTATAAAGGCAAAAGAAATTACAAAATTTGCAGAAATGTATATTTGAAGAGGTGAATATAAAGGGAGAAAACAGGGCTTGCTTTTGAGCCACTGAATTGTCCAGGGAAAAATGAATTTAAACAGTATTATACGAAAGTTACAACGAGCAATTTTGCAGAAGGGACTTGTGATAAAAATAGGAACTTCACAGTTTTATAGTCCAGAACAGAAACGCATGATAACCATGCATAGTCTCAGCACGCGGATAACATACAGGAATACACATGGAGAATGGAAAGAGCGGGATTATGAAATACTTCGTACTGCTTCAATGGTGGAAGTTGCAAATTGCTTAAATGATATATGGCAGGCGGTGAAAGAATGAGGTATTTGATAGGCAGGAAAACGAGTATTGATTATTTTGCTGCTCCAAATAGTCGGATGATTATAGAAATACATAGGGGCGGTGGATAAATGAAACTTACATTAAAGCAGAAAGCGTTCGCGGACGAATACTTGAAAAACGGTGGGAATTTATCTGATGCAGCAAAAAAGGCAGGATATTCAGACGCAGTGGCTAAAAATGCGAGAAAAAACATCTTGGAGAAACGTGGGGTTTCGGACTATATAGCAGAAAGACAGAAAGAAATAGAAAAACAAACTGGAAGAGACATAATGAGCCTTGCGGAGATACAAGAACGTCGTACAAAACTTGCAAGAGGAGAACTAAAAGACAATTTCGGATTTGCGCCTGACTTTTCAGACCAAATAAAGGCAATGAATGACTTGGAGAAAGCGTTGACCATAAAGGAAGAGAAAGAAGCTGAGAAGAAAGCAATGGAAGAGGAGAGGAAGAGCGGTGTGTATCACATTGACCTTGATGTTGTAGCTGATGTATTCCACCCTATGATTCGGGATATCCGTAAAGGGAAACATTCAGAGTATGTTCTTCCAGGCGGTAGAGGCTCTACAAAGTCCTCTGGTATATCCTGTATTATACCGGAGTTGATAAAGAATAATCCTTTCATGCACGCCCTTATATTGCGTAAAGTAGGGAATACAATTAAAGATTCCGTATATGCGCAAATGAAATGGGCGATAGGAACGCTTGGCCTTGAACAAGTATTTGAATACAAGAAATCGCCTTTTGAGATTATCTATAAGCCTACAGGGCAGAAAATATATTTCCGTGGTGCAGACGACCCTCTCAAAATCAAGTCGATTAAGCCGGAGTTCGGATATATCGGGATTTTGTGGCTGGAGGAACTTGACCAGTTTGCGGGACCGGAAGAGGTGAGAAGTATACAACAGTCTGCTATCCGTGGAGGTGACAAGGCTTTCCGGTTTAAGTCATTTAATCCGCCTAGAAGTAAAAATAATTGGGCGAATGAGTATGCGGAAGAAGCAGAATTTAAAAATGATTCGGCTATGGTAGTGCATAGTACATATAAGGACGTGCCGCCAGAGTGGTTAGGCGAAGAATTTATAAATGAAGCTGAACATCTCAAAGAAGTCAACCCGGCCGCTTATGAAAATGAATATGAAGGAGTAGCAAATGGGAACGGAGGGAATGTATTTGAATTTTTGGAATTGAGAGAAATTACAGATGATGAAATTTCTCGCATGGACAAGATATATCAAGGGATTGACTGGGGATGGTTTCCTGACCCGTATGCTTTTATTCGGGCATATTACGACCATGCGAGAGAGACTATCTATCTGATTGATGAGCATTATGCAAATAAGGAGTCGAACACGGTAACAGCGGATTGGATAAAAGAGAAAGGCTATAACGACTACTGTATTATCTGCGACTCCGCAGAGAAAAAGTCTGTGAATGATTACAGGGATTTAGGCGTGTTCTCACGAGCAGCAATCAAAGGGCCCGGCTCTGTGGACTATGGAATGAAGTGGTTGCAGAAAAGGAAGATAGTCATCGACCGCAGGAGGACACCGAACGCATATAATGAACTGACAAGATATGAATACGAACGAGATAAGGACGGGAACATCATTTCTGGTTATCCTGACGCAGATAACCACATTATAGACGCTCTCAGGTATGCGTTTGAGCCGGTATTTATGAGACGCGGAACACAGGCATAAGGCAGTTGAACAGGTGGATTGTATAGGAGAGGAATATGGAAAATATAACAACGGCTGAAACAAGGGCAGAAGTGGTTTGGGAAAAACAGGAGTGGACCATTATCGAAGCAATAAATAAAATAGCTGATAAAGCGGCAATGGCTTGCAAGGAGTAATTGTTAAGGAGGATAACCTATGAGAAAAGAAAAATTTAAAATTCAAGTTGGAGATATTTTACACGAAAAACGCAGGTGGTGTAAATGGGGCTGATAACATGGATAAAGGCGGTGTGGAATAAATTGTTTCGGAAAGAGATAGAGGAGCGGTTTCATGCGGATATACAGCTTTCTTCTGTTATGGAATCGGAGATAATTAAATATTACAACATTACTTCTGGGAAACCACCGTGGCTCAACCCAGAAAATGACATTGAGAGTATTAATTTTGCCGGATACATTAATGATGTGACAGCAGGGCTTGTGACGCTGGATTTAGGAATTGATATTTCCGGCAGCGCGCGCGCGGAATATTTGCAAAAGCAGGCTGATTATGTGCTGGCAGTGATTACAGATAAGGTGTCAGAGGGTTTGGGGAACTGTGGCATTATGCTTAAGCCAAACGGTGATAATATAGACTACATTGAAGCGGGTAGCTTTGCGCCAACAGAGACAGACAGTAACGGTAATATTTTAGGCTGTGTATTTCAAAGCCAGATAGACCGGGGGAGCTGGCGGTATACTCGGTTGGAATGGCACAGGTTCGAGGAGACCATATTGGAAGACGGTGCGGCGGGGAAGGTATACCACATTACAAATTATGCTTATAAGGCGAGAACTGGAAGAATGGCAGCAAACCAGTCAAACATAGGAGACCCATGCAAATTAACAGAGGTCAAGGAGTGGGCGAATATTGAGCCGGATATATTATTATTAAATGTGGAAATGCCGCTGTTTGCATATTTTAAAAATCCGGCACCAAATCGCATTGACCGGACAAGCCCCTTGGGAGTTCCCGTGTGGCACAATGCTTTAAAAGAATTAAAGGACCTTGACGTAGCATGGAGCAGGAAAAGTGGAGAAATTGAGGATAGCAAACACATCACCTTCATAGCACAGGCGGCTATTAAAAATCCCATAACAAACGAAGAGGTTAGTCTCCCGCGTTTTGTGCGCGGATTGGAAATGGGGGTTGACGGGGATAGCACGATAAATGAGCATGTATCCACACTTCTTACAGAGCAGCGTATCAAGGATATTAACTCCATTCTTGCCATGATTTCGACCAAATGTGGATTTTCCCAGGGAATGTTCGTTCTGGATGAGAAAACGGGTATGATGACGGCCACACAGGTAGAGGCAGACGACCAGGAAACAATCCGAACGATTAAAAATATCAGAGATGCGCTACAGGATACCATGATAAATCTGCTGTATGCCTGCAATGTAATGGCAGACCTTTACGGAGATACACCACCGGAACTGTGGGAAACGTTAAAAGAATCTATATCTTTTAGCTTTGGGGACATTACATATAACTACCAGGAAGATATGGCAAACTGGTGGAAATATAGAATTCAGGGAGATGTGCCGCCGTGGATGTATTATGTAAAATTTGAAAAAATGAGTGAGACAGAGGCTAAAGCAATGGTTGAAGAAGCGCAACCGAAAGAGGACACGCTTTTCAACAAATTCAAGGAAGAATAAAGGAGAATGAAGATGGAACAGATTATGAACTATGTAAAACCGGAACTGATTATTGTTGCTATTGTGCTGTACTTTGTGGGAATGGGGTTGAAACAGGCGCAGGCTGTAAAGGATAAGTATATTCCGCTGATTCTTGGCGGCGTTGGCGTTGTTTTGTGTGCTATCTGGGTGCTGGCGACAAGTCCACTGGCAAACGGACAGGAAATCGCTATGGCAGTGTTTACGGCACTTGTACAGGGAATCCTTGTTGCCGGACTGAGTACATATGTAAATCAGGTCATTAAGCAGACTAAAAAGACGGAGGAATAAGCTATGAAATACAGGAAGAAACCAGTTGTAATTGAAGCATTACAGTTTGTTGATACGGTTGACAGGATTGCAGAACTATCTGAGTTTATTGACAATCAGGACGTTGTTGTCAACTATGAGAACCCAAACAAACCAGTGTTAAAAATAGAAACACTTGAGGGAGTTATGACAGCAAGTGAGGGCGATTATATCATTAAAGGTGTGAACGGAGAATTTTATCCCTGCAAACCGGATATTTTTGAAAAGACATATGAGGCGGTTTAATGCTTACACCAGAATACCTATACCGCATAACAGAAGCGGCTGAATTTATTGCTTCCCAGCTCCATAAAAACATCATAGACAAGATTATAGCCCGTATGATGGCGAGAATAGGACGGGGGGAAGATTATCTTCTGACAGCTACGGACAAGTGGCAGATTGAGGTATTGCAGGAGGCGGGATATCTTCTGGAGGATATACAGAAAGAGCTTTCCGATAAGACCAAAAAGCAAGTACAGGAAATTAGAGAGGCTATGGAGGAAGCAGGGGTAACAGCTTTGCAGTGGGACGATAAAATCTATCAGGATGCCGGACTGTCTCCTATTCCTCTTCTGCAATCTCCGGCGCTTATGCGTATCATGCAACGCAACTACGAAGCTACGGCAGGAGAGTGGAGAAACTTTACCAGAACCACCGCAAACGGAGCACAGAGGCTTTTTATTAAGCAGATGGATACTGCGTACCATATGGTCACTTCTGGGGCTGTATCGTACACAGAGGCGGTCAGAGATGTAATAAAAGAGGTTTCCGATGACGGGCTGAAGGTTCAGTATCCATCAGGGTACAAAATGAGTATAGAAGCTGCTACTATGATGATTTTGCGAACAGGTGTAAGCCAGGCGGCGGGGCAAATATCCATCGAACGCATGAAAGAAATGGAATGGGATACTATCCTTGTAAGCAGCCATTTGGGTGCCCGCATTGGAGACGGCGGGGAGAACCCGGGAAATCATTCCTGGTGGCAGGGGAAGTTTTATAGTCTTTCCGGCAAAGATAAGCGGTTTCCACCATTTACAGAAACTGGGTACGGGACAGTAACGGGATTGTGCGGCGCGAACTGCAGGCATAGTTTTGGTGCCAGTGACGGAGAAAACAACTACTTTGAACAATATGATAACGAAGAAAATAAAAAGGTATATGAAAAACAACAGCGCCAGCGGACATTAGAGCGTCGTGTGCGCGACACAAAGCGTAAAATACAGAATATGCAGACGGCAGTAGATAATTGCCAGGACACCCAATTAAAATTCGAGTTGCAGCAGGAACTTGACCGGAAATCTTACCTTTTAAGCAAGCAAAATAAAGCCTATCGACAGTTTTGCGAAGATAACAAACTTAAACCGTACCATGAGAGGCTGCAGATAGCCAAATGGAACAGAGAGCAGGCAATGAAAGCAGCAGGGGCGGCAAGGCGGTACAAGAGTGCGAAAGGGGAATAACGTGGGGACAAATGAAAGATGAAAAGGTGATAAAATATATGAGAACAGAGGAGATAGGAGACTGGGTGCACTGCCCTAAATGTGGCAGTAAGACCAGAACCAAAATCCAGGTGGACACCACCGCAAAGAATCTCCCTGTATTCTGCCCGAAATGTAAAAAAACTTTTTTGGCAGAAGTCCATAAGGGATTAAAAACAATATTTAAGAGCAAATAGGCCAGACGCCAGACGCAGAGCCAAGTGGAATGTGTGATATGTTCCACTGGCTCTTTTCTTATATCTGATTCCTCCTTCCAAGGTGCACGTCCTTAATAGAAACGGTTATATGCCGGAGGTTGAAAAGCGGATGCAATTTCCGGCGTGCACAGTATTGGGGCATAGCGCAGTTGGCAGAGCGCCTGTCTTACATACAGCAAGTCCCCGGTTCGATTCCGGGTGCCCCGATTCCGGACAAGCCAAGTCCTATAAAACGGCAAACCGTTGGTGGACGGTTACACACCTATAAATAACCTAATAGCGGATAAGGAGAAGAAAAATGAAGACAGAAGATTTAAAAGAAAAAGGACTGACCGAAGAACAGATTGCCTTTGTTATGGCAGAAAACGGGAAAGACCTTAAAAAGCTGCAGAAAGAAAATGAAAATCTGACCTCCGACCGGGATAACTGGAAAGAGAAAGCAGAGGCAGCAGAAGAAACACTGAATAAGTTCGATGGGGTTGATGTCGAAGGTCTGAAAACGGAGATTGCAGACTGGAAAGAGAAAGCAGAAGCAGCAGAGCAGGACTACAACCAGAAAATTTATGAAAGAGATTTTTCTGATGCCTTAAACACAGCGTTTGAAGAACTTAAATTTAGTTCCGAAGCGGCAAAGAAAGCAATTATGGCAGAAGTAAAAGAGGCTGGATTGAAGCTGAAAGACGGCAAAATCCTTGGCTTAAATGACTTAATTGGACAGATTAAAGAAAAGGACGCCACAGCTTTTATTGACGAAAAACAGCAGAGGGCCCAGGAGCATGCTGCTCGTTTTACTACTGCCGGAACAGGAAAAAAGACAGACCCGGGAACCAAATTAAATATGGGTGATTTAATGCGGATGAAAAATGAAAATCCGGGACTGGATATTACACAGTATATGTAAAGGAGAATGTAAATGCCATTATTTGACAAAAAGAATTTTAATGGAGAGGTTTTTGGTGCATACGTGGAACGCGTGGGAAACCTTAACCGAAACGAATTATTGAAGTCTGGTGCGGTAGTAGAAAAGAGTGAATATGCTGCAATGCTGCCAGACCAGACGGGCGGAAACTATATTGTAATTCCGATTAAGGCGAGAATCGGCGGAGAGGCTGATAACTACGACGGAAATACGGATATTACAGCAGATTCCAGAGATACATACACGCATGGACGTATTGTTATCGGGCGTGCGCATGGCTGGACGGAAAAAGACTTCTCTACGGATATTACAGGAGAGGATTTCATGCCGGCAGCCGAGGAAGTGGCAGAATACTGGGACGATGTAGACCAGGCTACGTTGCTTGCAACTTTAAAGGGTATTTTCTCCATGACTGCAAAAGGCGACAAAGATTTTGTTGAGCAGCACACTTATGATATTTCAAACAACGCGGACAAAAATGTATTTACGGAAGTTACGTTGAATAACGGTATTCAGAAGGCACTGGGGGACAATAAAGGCAAGTTTAGTCTGGCAGTTATGCATTCCCAGATTGCTACAAACCTTGAAAATTTAAAACTGCTGGCCTACATGAAGTACACAGACGCAGAAGGCATTGAAAGGGACCTTACTCTGGCTACCGTAAACGGAAGAACAGTGCTTATCGACGATAATATGCCGACGGAATCCGTAAAAGCAAAATATGTAAGAGCGGATAAAAACGCAGAGGGTGCGAAGCTGGTAAAAGAATCTGGTGCAGCAGGAGACAAGGAAATTAATAAATCCGATGTGACCGCTGACATCTCCGACATTAAAGCGAATGAGTATGTAGTACAACTTCCGGCCGGCACGGTTTATACAACCTATGTTATGGGCGCAGGCGCTATTGAATACACAAATGTCGGTGCAAAAGTTCCGTATGAAATGGACAGAGACCCCAAGACAAAAGGCGGAGTGGATGTGCTTTACTCCCGTCAGCGGAAGATTTTCTCTCCATACGGAATTTCCTGGAAAGCGGGCTCTATTATTTCCCCTACAGACGCAGAACTGGAAGACGGAAGTAAGTGGCAACTTGCACAGAATAATGATTCCGGCAGTACAAAATATTTCCCGATTAAGGCAATTCCGATTGCACGGATTAAAACCAGAGGCTAAGGAGAAACGCTATGGCATATGCAGATGAAGGGTTTTATGAAAATGATTACTACGGAAATGCTGTGCCTGGAGACCTCCTTTACAGGTACTTAGAGGCGGCCAGTGACCGTATAGACAATATTACATACAATCGTCTGGAAGACGGGCTCCCAGAAAATGAACGGGCTCAAATAAGAATTAAAAAGGCTGTCTGTGCGATTGCTGATGCCTTGTACCAAATTGATACGTTTAGAAATAACAGCATGGAAACTGTGGGAACTATAAAAAGAGAAGACGGTACAGTGACCGGAAAAATGGTATCTTCTGTTTCTTCTGGCTCTGAAAGCATTACCTATATTACTGGAGTAACCGGGAGCAGCACAGATGTGTATACGCAGGCCGCCATGGATAAAAAGGTAGAAAACATGCTGTTGCGGCAGATTGCCACAGAATACTTGTGCGGAGTAACAGATAAAAAGGGAGAATATTTGTTGTATGCAGGAATGTAGAGTAAATATTTTGGGGACAGAATATGAGATTTTGTATATCAAAGAATCCGAAGATGTGATGTTGAAAAACGTAGACGGGTATATGGACCCGTATACAAAACAGATTGTGGTAGGTTTGATTGAACCAGACGAAAATACTACAAAAAATCAAAAGGATTATTACAAACATACCTTAAGGCATGAGATAGTACATGCATTTTTGCACGAAAGCGGTTTATGGTGTGACAGCAGTACCAAAGAAGCATGGGGCGTTTCAGAAGAAATTACTGACTGGATTGCCTTACAGTTTCCTAAAATTCTGAAAGCGTTCCAGGAGGTGGGTGCGTTATGAAAAAGCTGTTTAAAATACTGTTTTGCAAACACGAAAAGACAGTGTATTCCAGAACGATTTTAGATGATATTTCGCCAGGGAGGTACCGGACGCACCATATCTGGAAATGTGAAAAATGCGGAAAAGAATTCTGGTAAGAGAGGAGGATATCAATGTATACCGATACTGTGACATTTTTTAATAAACATGTCGATGAGGCAGGGGATATATATTGGTATCCTCACATTTTGTCCAAGGTGGACTTAAATATGGATGAAGCTGCCAATGTGGCTAAAACCGGACTGGACAGCGCAGATGCAGCGAATTTGCATATTAAATACAGGGTAATAGCCGGGAAACGAATGATAGGGAAACTTCTGTGGCTGCCGCCGAAAGAATGGAAAACCCAAGGGGATTTATTAAAAAGCATTACATTTGCGGCTGGGGATTTTTTTATGGCAGGAGAATACACGGAAGACCCGGTAAAAAATTCGGATTATGAAAACAGAGCAAACGGCGGTTTTTATGATTATTTGAACAAAAGCAGGGATTATGTATTCCTGGTAACAAACGTAAAAGGCCCTTATAAAGTTATCCCACACTTTGAGATTGGAGGGAAATAACATGGCAGGAAGAACCTTTCATTTTCCTAAATGGTCTCTGGTCGAAGGTGATATCCGAGTGGATATAAATTTGAACCGGTTTGAAAAGCAGTACCAGGATGCGCAGGTTTATCTTGACAGGGAAGTTATGAATGGCATGAAGCCGTATATGCCGCTTAGAGACGGAGCGCTTGTGGATTTAACAACAAAACGAAGTGCGGTATATCAAGGTACGGGTAAAGTGTACGCAGCCTATACCCCTTACGGCAGATTCCAATACGAAGGAAAGATAATGGTTGACCCGGTGACGGATTCACCATGGGCACGAAAGGGTGTAAAGAAAGTGCCAACAGACGAGGCCCTTACTTACAGCAATCCAAAAGCTGCACCACATTGGTTCGATACAGCAAAAAATAACCATGGACAAGCATGGATACGAGGGGTGAAGAGAATTGCAGGAGGCGGATAAACGCAAGCCATTCAAATATGACGTGGACGGCTACGACATTATTACCAATGCTATCAACGATTTGCTTAATCAGTATCCGGGGCTCTTGGAGGGTGAACAGATTAAGTTTTCAACCCTGGGGGAGGAGAGCGGGATTGCTTTCTATCCGGTTACAGGCGCTGCTATTTCCAGTGAGAAAGTATCCGTTACCGGGAAAGTGAATCAGCTTTGCAACTACCCGTTTTATATTGTGTACCGGACAGCGACGGAATCGGCGAATTCAAAAATAGATATAAAAGAATTTTTGGACAACCTGGGACGGTGGCTGGAAAGACAGACAATAAAGATAGGCAGTGAAACTTATAAGCTGCCGGGATACCCGGTGCTGACAGACGGCAGGACTATTACAGAGATTGTAAGGCAGGCACCAGCGTATCTGGACTATGTAAGCGAAAACAATGTACAGAACTGGGTAATAAGCTTTGTATTCAGATACAGAAACATTTTTTACAGGAATAAATAACATAGCTGTAAAGACAGCAGAAAGGAAAACATATGAAATTAAATCGTGAAGCATTTATGCTCTATCTTGATTCTACATTTAAAAAAGTAACCGCAAGCGCGAAATGGGTTCTTATCGGAGATGATATCGAAGAACTTTCCACAGAGCTGAACCCGGATATGGAAACTACAAAGAATATCTTGGGACAGACAAAAACAAAAGATAACGGATATGAGCCTACCACAGACGCAGACCCGTTTTATGCAGATACAGATAATGAACTGTACAGACCGCTTAGAGATATTGCTCTGGAAAGAAAGAAGGGCGCAGCCTGTCAGACCCTTACGTTAGAGGTGATTATCGAGGACACAGCGGCAGAAAACCACCTGGCTTTTGTGCAGGAAGTTATTGTAAAGCCACAGAGTTATGGTGGCGACACGGCCGGATTAAATATTCCATTTAGTATTTCAGAAGACGGAAAACGTACAAAAGGGTATGTCACAGCAGCTTCTTTAAAAACAGGAGCGCCGGAATTTAAAGCCGGGGAAATCCCAAGCTGAACAAACACAGATAAGGAGAAAAAACATGGGAAATCAGAACAACCAGAACAACGACATCATTATCGACGATGGAAGTAAGGTCTATAACATCAAGAATAAGCATGGAAAGTTACTCGGGAAATTCGTTTTCAGACCGTCTGATACAGGAATTGTCAATCGCTATGAGGAAGTGGCGAAATTCTTTAACAATTTGCAGTTACCGGATAATTCAGAGGAAACAATGCAGGCGGCGGAGAAGGAATTGGTGGAACAGGTAAGCTATCTTATCGGCGCAGATGCACAGGAAGCATTTTTCGATATTTTGTCCCCGTTTTCCCCTTTGGCCTCCGGGGAATTGTTTGTGGAAAACGTCCTCACGGCGATTGCAAACATCGTTGAAAAAGAATTTAAAGTGCGTAGTAAAAAGGTACAGCGTCGCATGAACAAATATGTGACGAAGTACCACCGATAATGGACGCTTGGAAACTCCCGGTTTCCATTGATGTTTGTGGTAAGGAGTATTCGATTCGGACGGATTTTCGGGTTGTGCTGGACGTACTGACAGCTATGAATGACCCGGAAATCTTATCTCCAGACATGACAGAAAACGAAAAACAGTGGGAAAAAATCCTTACCATGCTGCAGATACTGTATGTGGATTTTGAGGACATGCCGCCGAAGGACTGGAAAGAAGCAGCAGAAAAAGCAGTGGATTTTATTGATTGCGGAATAAAGCCGGGAGATAGTCCGAAGCCACGACTTATGGACTGGGAACATGACGCCCCAGTTGTAATCCCGGCAATTAATAAGGTTGCACATAAAGATGTGCGGTCGGAAGAGTATATGCACTGGTGGACTTTCTTCGGGCTATACATGGAAGTCGGGGAGAGCACATTTTCCACGATTGTGAGTATCCGGGAAAAGAAACGCAAAGGAAAAAAACTGGAAAAATGGGAGAAAGATTTTTACAGAGATAACCAGAAATTGGTTGATTTTGAGAAAAAACAGAAAGTAGAACGCAGCAAAGAAGAGAGAGAAGCCCTCGATTTGCTGTTTGGAAAAATATAGAGCCAGACGCCAGACGCAGAGCCGAATAAGAAGAGGTGAGAATATGGCAGAAGCTGACGGCTCTATTATTATTGATACCGAGATAGAAGCGGACGGTATGAAAGCTGGAAGCAAAGAGGTAGAAGACCATTTGCGAAAAATGGCAACAGCGGTTGACGGACTTGGAAAAAAACTCAAAGCTGCCCTTAATGAACAAATAAATACTTTTGAAGAGATGAACCGTGAATACGCTGCGCAGGAGAAAAAGGTTGAAGAACTTAAACAAAAAGCCCAGGAATACGCAAATCAGAAAGTTCCTACGCAGGAGTATAAAAGCATACAGGATACTATAGATAAAACATCTCAGAGGATGGATAACTTAATTCGTGCACAGCAACAATTTATGGACTTGGGAGGTTCTGTAAATGATGATTGGTATAAGAACCAACAGCAAGATATAGATAAATTGTCAAATGAAATAAGAGAAGCAAAAAAAGAGTTGAGAAAATTAGAAAGTGCCGAAAAAGCATTTACGCTTGGGGATAAGGCAGAAGAAGCGGCAGAAAATATGAAAAAGCTGGCCGTAGAAGAAAAAAAGCTTTCTAATATGAAAAAACCTCTTGGTAAGGCATATTCCGGGGTTAAAAGGCAAGTTGAAGATTATAAGAGAACTCTGTTAAAAACAGACAGTGCGCAGAAAAAAGCATCTGCATCGGGAAGGCGGTTCTCAAAAAATCTTAAAGACACCGGAAAATCTGCTAAATCCGCCCAGTTTGGTATTGGGAAAATGTTGGGGACATCCCTTTTATTTAGCTTTGTATTCCGTGCAATAAGCACAGCAACAAGCGCGATTAAAGACGGCTTTACCAATCTTGCACAATACTCTGGCAGTACAAATAAAAGCATATCCATGTTATGGAGTAGCCTGGAACGCTTAAAAAACAGCCTTGCTACGGCGTTTGCGCCTATCCTGGATGTCATAGCGCCTATCTTAACAAAGTTTATAGATATGCTCTCTACAGCGGCGAGTTATGTGAGTATGTTCTTTGCATTCTTGTCGGGAAAAAGTACATACACAAAGGCGGTAGCGGTACAAAAGGACTATGCTTCCAGTTTACAGGATACGGCCACAGGGGCAAAAGACGCCGCAGAGGAAACAGAAAAAGCAGCAGAAGCGGCAGAAGATTATCTTTCACCTCTGGATGATATAAACCGATACACGGAACAAAATAGCGGCAGCGGTGGAAATAATGGCGGTGGGAACAACGGAGGCATTGGAGGAACTATCCCAGAAGGCCCTTTCTTTGAAGAGGTTGAAATCACAGACATCCCTATCCTGCAAAAAGTAAAGGATACTCTGGCAAGTCTTTTTAAGCCGTTTAAGGAAGCATGGCAGGCAGAAGGGAAAAATACCATTGACGCTGCAAAATATGCGCTTTCAAGTTTGGGGGATTTAGCAAAGAGTGTAGGCAGAAGCCTTCTTGAAGTGTGGACAAATGGAACGGGAACGCAAATGTTATCTACCATGCTCAGAATCGCACAGCAAGTTTTGATTCTGATTGGAAATATTGCCGCAAAGTTGAAAGAGGCATGGGAAACGAACAATGTCGGAACACGAATCATACAGGCCATAGCGGACATTATCCAGACTGTCCTTGATTTTGTGGAGAGAATTGCAAAGGCAACGGCCGACTGGGCTGCAAATTTAGATTTTTACCCATTGCTGGAATCCATTGCAAGATTGTTGGAATCCATTAAGCCGATTGTACAGGCTATAGGAGACTTCCTGTATAAGATTTATACAACTATTATTCTCCCGGTAGCAAAATTCCTGATAGAAACAGCCATTCCGGCTATTATAAATGCTTTGGCAGGATTATTTGAATTTCTGGGTAAACATCAATGGATTATTGAAGCTGTCGGTGCAGCTCTAATAGGGGCTTTTGCGGCTTCAAAGTTAGTTCCGGTAATCATGACAGTGGTTAAGACAATTGGTAAGGTTTTTGGAGTAATAAGACCATTAATTTCCATTTTAATGAACGGTGGAGGGCTGGGTGCCGCAATTTCATATATTGTAGGATTGTTAGGTGGCCCTCTTACGCTGGCAATTATTGCAGTTATTGCCGTAGGAATCCTTTTAATAACACACTGGGACGACATAAAAGCAGCAGCAGCAGAACTCGCAGAGCAAATAAAATTAAGATGGGAAGCAATAAAAACAACAACAGAACTTATCTGGAACAGCATTAAACAGTCTATCAGTAACACATGGGCTGCAATAAAGGTAACGATAGAACTTGTTTTAAACGGAATTAAACAGTTCATCAGTAACACATGGGCTGCAATAAAAGTAACAGCAGAACTTGTCTGGAATGGCATTAAACAGTTCTTGAGTGATACATGGGATTCGATAAAGCAGAAGGCTTCTGACATCTGGAATGGAATTACAGGCATTTTACAAAGTTTTGATGATTTCCTAAGTGGAATCTTTACGCAGGACTTCCAGGAGCAGTTTGGCGTTATGGGAGACATCCTGGAGGGATTTTGGAGCAGTGTAGAGCATATATGGAGTGGAATTAAGAATACCTTCAGTGGAATTATTAATTTCATTAAAAATGTTTTCACACTGAATTGGAAAGGTGCATGGCAGTCTGTAATAGACATTTTCTCCGGTATCTTTGAAACTCTGGGAGGTATTGCGACAATGCCATTAAATACGATTATAGGTGTGGTAAACACCATAATCCGTGCGATTGCATCGGGGTTAAATGCGGTAATCCGTATGCTTAACAGGATTCACTTTACAATTCCAAGCTGGGTACCGGGATTTGGTGGAAACAGTTTCGGCTTTAGTATTTCGACAATAACCCCTCCCACCATTCCATATCTTGCGTCTGGCGCCGTTATTCCGCCGAACAAGGAATTCATGGCAGTATTGGGAGACCAGAAGTATGGAAACAATATAGAGGCGCCAGAGGGGCTTATAAGACGTATTGTGAGAGAAGAAACCGGAGGCGGCAACGGAAATAAATATGAGGTGAGTGCAAAGGTAGGCAGACGAGAAATTATGCGTATTATAATTGATGAAGCGAAGACAATGCAAATGCAGACAGGGAGAAATCCCTTTGAATTGGCATGATTGAGAGGTGGAGAGAATGGCACAAAGACATTTGATGTTTGATGACTACGAAGCGCCGGATGTTGATGAAGACGGTTATTCCGTAAGCGAGGCGGTGACATCTGATTCAAACCGGACAAGAACCATGAAAGGCTATATGAAAGGTGGAGTTCTCTTCACCGTTGAGGCCTACAATTTAAAGTGGAGTAATATTTCGGCCAAAGCTGCGGCAGAAATTAAGAAAAGGGTTCTCGGAAAAGAAAAGTTCCAATTTTACCACTTTAATACTTATACTGCCAGGTGGGAAACGGGACCGTTTATGGTAAATAACATAGAAACATCGTTTTACTCTCTGGTAGACGGAGAGGAAACAGTAAAAGAATTAAGTTTCCAGGTAACAGGCATAAACCCCTTAAGAATATAGGTGAATTATGAAGAATGTAAGCTACGATTTTAAAGAGATTATCCATAACGGCGGACCGTTTTACGCATATGCCAAAGTTGTGTTGGCAGACGGGCAGAAGTTAGAACTTAATTCCGAAAGAGATTTTTTGCTGGACGGAAACGGATACTCGGAGTCCGGCGGGGCAAGTTCATTCCCTCTTGGTGTAGCAGCAGCCAAAACCATTAGGATTGCCCTTGATAATTCGGAGCAGCAGTATTCCGAATACGATTTCTATTATGCGCGCATTACGCTGTACACAGAAGCCGAATTGCCGAATGGCACAACAGAACGGATTAAGGAAGGTACCTTCACTGTCACTTCTCCTGTGGCAAACGGTGACACAATAGAAATTGAAGCCGTAAATGATATGTATAAAACCAACATTACATATAGCCCAAGCATTGCTTTTCCGGCTACGGCGATGCAGATTTTGCAGGATGTGTGTAAGCAATGCAACTTAGTTTTAGGCAGCCCGTCCTTTACGAACCAGAATTTTATTGTAGAAAGCATAGAAAAAGACCTGGTTTGCAGAGAAGTGATAGGGTATATAGCCCAGATTGCGGGCGGAAATGCGGTATGCGATGAGAACAATAGACTGTTGATTAAGACCTACGATTTATCCGTATTTGAAAGCCAGGAATATATTTCGGGCGGAGAGTTTGGAGAAACAGTTGAGGACACGACATTCGGTGGAGATTTCGGGGAAACTGTACAGGATATCATTTTTGGCGGAGAGTTTGGAGATAACGATGACTACCATGTGCTGTCAAATTTTCCGGAAGAACCAGAGATTAGTACAGATGATGTTGTTATTACTGGATTGTCTACTACATACAAAAAAGTTGTAAATGGGGAAGAGCAGGAACTGGAATACCTTTATGGGAAAGAGGGGTATGTTCTGAGCATTGACAATCCTCTGATATCCGGCAAGGAACAAGAAGCATTGGGGCTGATAGGGAAGTGGATAGTAGGAATTGAAGTGCGGCCGTTTACAGCCACACACACGGCATATCCTACCGCTGAATTCATGGACCCGGCTTATGTTGTTGATACAAAAAACAATGTATACGAAACGTTTCTGACGGATATAGAGTTTGAATATATGTCAACGACATCGTTTTCCAACAGCACAGAAAGTCCGGCCAGAAACAATGCAGACTATTTTTCCCAGGCAGGCGCAGCTTATAGAAAAGCCAGAGAGGAACTGAGCAAGCAGAAAACAGAATGGGAAAAAGCCATGGAAGATTTGAGCAGCAGGCTTGAAAACTCCTCTGGCCTATATATGACAGCAGAAAAACAGTCTGACGGCAGCTATATCTACTATATGCACGATAAACCCACAAAAGAACAGTCGAAAATTGTTTGGAAAATGACAGCAGAGGCTATGGCAGTATCTACAGACGGAGGAAAGACCTGGAACGCCGGATTAACTGTGGACGGTACACTGATAGCAAAAATTTTAAATGCCATTGGAATAAATGCGGACTGGATTAATTCCGGTACTGTGAGCGCAGATAGGATTTATGGCGGTACGCTGACGTTGGGCGGGAAAGATAATAAGCATGGAACACTCCAGGTTTTGGACAGCGATGGGGAAGTTCGGGGTGTATGGGATTATCTTACTTTAAAATTAAAAGATAAAAGTGGTTCGGTTGCCCAGCCTGCAATGCAGGTTATATCTGCTCAAAATAATAACAAAACAACTATTTCGGGAGGATACTTTAGAGTTGAATATGGCAAAAAAACTATGCTTTCTATTTCCGATGATTTGGATTATGTTAGTGTTGCAAAATTACAAACCTATGGACTTGAGAGCACTGGTGATGCTGAAATTATGAGAAATTTAACTGTTGGACTTCGTGTAGGATGTTCGACAATGGACGCTAACAGTGCAAAAATTATTTCATTTGACGCGAAGTGGGTAAAAGCCTCAGACGCAATCTGGTCGCAGAATTTTTTCGTTTACAGTGGAGGAACAAAAGCAAAAGTAGCAAGCACTAAAAATTTCGGAGATAGAGTACAACATTGTTACGAAACCTCATCTCCATATTTCGGGGATATAGGACAAGGATATCTGGACACAAATGGAATGTGCAGAATATACATTGAGGATGTATTCCTTGAAACAATCAATACAGAGTGCGAATACCAGGTTTTTCTTCAAAAGGAAGGAAAAGGCGATATATGGGTGGAAGAAAAAGAAGCACTTTTTTTCACCGTTAAGGGTACTCCTGGTTTGAAATTTGCATGGGAATTAAAAGGGATACAGAGAGGATTTGAAGCCCGGAGACTGGATAGGGTTGAAGTTGAGTCCGATGAAAGAAAAGATATTGATTATGCGCTTAATGCGGCAAAGTTTTATGAAGAAATCCAGCATAACAACTATGCAGGAGAAGGATATAGCTTTTATATGAATTACATAAATGATTTAAGGAGGCAATATTATGCGTAGAATTTCTAGTGTTACAATTTTTCCAAGCGGTGATGGAACTGTGGTGTCATACACATATTCAGAAATTGATGATAACGGTATTCCAGTAAAGCAGAATGTCCGTAAACAGTTTATTATACCGGACGGACGAGACGACTTGGAAAATGCGTTCAAAGCGCTGAGACAGGCAGCTATGGAAAATGTAACCGTGACGGAAGGTGAATAAGAATGGCAATTAAGAAAACGCGGCAGCGGCAGCGAGGCGGCCCATACAGCAAATTTGATAAAACAAAAACGTTGCCCCGTGAATTCCAAATTGTGGAATCCGGGGACCCGAACAGCAAAGATGGACGGGCTGTATACATAGCTTTTGAAGCAGGAGAACCGAAAAGGCTATCTACCTACGAAGATATGCAGGAAGATATCGATAATGCAACAGAAGAGATACAGGGAACGCTTACAGCCGGTGTAGATGAGAAAATAAAAGAGGCAGACGCAGCCATAACATCTGCCAAAAGCGCAGCGACAAAAGCGAATACGGCGACCACAAATGCAAATAAGGCAACAGATAGCGCAAATAAAGCCGCAGATAATGCGAATAAAGCAGTTGAAAACATACAGAGTAAAGTTGCAATAAATGACAAACAGCCCTCGGACACAACCGCCTATAGTGGAAATAAAATAGAAACGGAATTTTTGAAAAAAAATGGGGATTCTTCCAAAACCGCTGTAACGTTTGAAGTAGCAACGCAGAGGGCAAATATACAGCCACAAGATACCTTGGAAGTTGCATTTGGAAAACTGGCAAAATTCTGCGGAGATTTAAAATCACATGCTTTTACGGCGCCAGTGAACAACCTGGCCGGAACGAATCCGGATTTGGCATTGGCGGCGCCACAGGGGAGTGAATTAAAAAAACAAGTTGATGCGCTAAACTCCGCTTTAGGTAACAAAATCATAATTGGCTCCAATAAAGATACTGTGCTTATAGTTACAGACCAGACCATAAACTTTTTAAACGGACAGGGGACTGTGAATGTTTCCAGCATAGCGTCTGCATATTCAAAAACTGTCAGAAATGCTATTGTGCAATTAAAATCCGCGAGCAGCGCTGTTGTTACCAGCGCTACGGTATCTGAAAACAAGGTTGCGGTAAAGTGCAGTAATTTATCCGGGACAGCATTTACCGGAAATATTGCTACCACGGTATTGCTATTTATGTACTAAGGTTATGTTATCGGTTTATATCCTGTTACATTACCTCGTAAACAACTAATCGTGTATGCTGCGTGTTTTTAAAAGTAAGCGTCAATTTGCCACTAGATATCTCTTTACTTATAACTTCATGTTCTTCTCCTATTAAGGTGGCTTTCCATGCATTTAGACGCATACAGAGTAAAT
>OWIE01000074.1_pt1 | contig 41036 bp, 74 predicted proteins | sample 1733001 | NCBI WGS metagenome assembly OWIE01 (sample SAMN05065778, study PRJEB22554) | human gut metagenome | biome: ENVO:2100002; feature: ENVO:00000062; material: ENVO:00002003 | host: Homo sapiens | place: USA | reverse complement strand
ATCGTTACCCGTATCCAAGCGTGTCACGTTTAGCCATTTATACAGATCGCCATTTTATTAGGAGAGAAGAAGGCTGTTACTTAATTGTCCATCTCCACTTAAGGGATGCTCTGTCGTACTGGCCAATAACAAGATTACTACCTGCCTGGCCGTAAGGAAACACCAGCATACCGGCCCCCCAACCGTCGGAAATTGCGATAAAAAGCCATGTATATTCCAGGGGGAAATCAAATCCTGGAACAGCTTTTGTTAGGATGCCTATGCTTACTGGATTTTTTATGATCCACTCCGTCGTTACGTCTGAGCTTCTGTATGAGATTTTTATCTCGCCATTTTACTTTGCTATCCAACGCCATGTTTTGCCGCCTTTGTCATATTGCCCTAAATAGATGGTTGTTTCGTTTTTGCCATACGGAAAAGCAATTATTCCTATTGACCAAAAATCCGTAACTGCAACAAAAAAATGTGTCGCACTAGCCGGAAAATTAATACTAGAATTTGATGAAGATATAAACCCACAAGATGCGTGTCGACTTATTAGCCATTCCGTTATAACGTTGTTCTGTATGTAGGCGCCCATCAATGGATCGCCATTTAACCAGAAAATTCAAGAGTCCTTCAGGGCTCTTTTTATATACAAAAAATAAAAAAGAAAGAAGGATAGACAATGAACAAAGACAAACTGATTTTAAAAGACGGTACAGAGATCGCCCTGGAGGCCGGAGCTAGCTTGGGGGCCTTGCAGGTCGCATCCGTTGACCGCGCTGCCATGCTGGCGACCTGGCAGCAGTTGAGGCCAGACAACCTGTCGCAAGTGCAGATTAAAAACGGCGCCGGGCTGACGGTCGGAACCTATACCGACCTTGTGCTGGTGTCTGAAACGTCCGTGGTGGCCCCCGACGGTAAGGTACTGACAACTTATAGCCTGCGTCCTAAAACGGATGTGGAACGGCTTACAGAGCGCGTGGCAGTAGTTGAAGAGGGGCAGCAGGTACAGGACGGGGGCATCAATGATGTAGCCAAACTTGCAGGAAGTCTAGCGGAACAAGCAGGAGGGATGTCATAATGGGAAGATTTTACGGGTTAAAAATAAGAGCAGGAGAAATGACGCTGGAAGAGGTGCAAACGTGGTGGAAACCACAGGTTGAAAAATGGCTGAAAGAGAATCCGGCGAAGTAAAGGAGACAGACAATGAAAAAGGAATACGTAATTGCAATTCAGGGAGCCTTGGCAGCAGCCGGCGCTTTTTTAAGTGACAAGCTGGGAATCCTGTACCCCGTATTATGCGTTTTAATGGGGATGATGGTCTTAGACTACATCACGGGCATGCTTGCCAGCAAAACCGAGGCTATTGACCATCCGGACGACAAAGGGTATGGATGGAGCAGCAAAAAAGGGGCTAAAGGTATCATCAAAAAGGTTGGTTATCTGTGCGTGATCGCCGTGGCGATGGTAGTTGATTATGTAATAGCCAGGGTATCTGGAAGCCTTGGAATTGCAATGCCGACAAACGCGTTTTTCGGCCTTCTGGTGGCCGTTTGGTACTTACTGAACGAATTACTGTCTATCATTGAAAACGCTGGCAGAATGGGCGCTGCGGTGCCGGATTGGCTGCTTAAATATATCGCGGTCTTAAAGGACAAGATTGACAGCAACGATTATGGACAGGGTGACAAGCAGAAATAGAGGGGCGGTGATCCTTGCATCTTCCGGCCGGTGGGGTTATACCGGCGTTGCGACGTCGCAACAACAGTACATAGGCCCCGGGGAAATCCCGGGCCTTTTTACAAATAGAGGAATGTAAATGGAAAATGCAGTAAACAAATTGATTCAGACGGCGAAGAAATGGAATGGATACCTGGAAAAGAAGAGCAATAAAGACCTGGACAGTTTTACGGACAACGCTGGCAGCAATAATTACACCTGCTTTGCCAGGGACTATTATAAGCATACCGGGCATAATCTCCAGGCGCAGCCTTGGTGTGCGATGTATGTGTCAGATGTGTTTGTACAGGCCTTTGGCCTGGAGACGGCCAAAAAGATGCTGGGCGGCGCGTTGTATCATTATTGCCCGACGGGGGTTAACCAGTTTAAGGCAGCCGGCCGGTGGAGCAAAACACCGGAGCCGGGAGCGGTTATCTTCTTTACCAACGGGACACGTGCCTATCACACTGGTATCGTGACGCAGGTGACGGCCAGTAAGGTCAAAACTATCGAGGGAAATACTTCCGGAGCATCAGGCGTGGTCGAAAACGGTGGTGGAGTCTGCGCAAAGTCATATGATAAATCATACTCCCGTATCCTGGGATATGGATTACCCGATTGGAGCCTTGCGAGAGAGCCTGAGATTTATCGAGAAGGCTTTATTCGGGCGGCCGATGGAAAACGTTGGTGGTATCAGTACAAAGACGGCAGCTACGCACACAGCGGCTGGTACTGGCTGACGGAGATTACAACAGGAACATCTGCATGGTATTTGTTTGATGCTGCCGGATATATGCTGACAGGTTATCAGACGGCGCCGGACGGACGAAAATATTACCTTTGCCCGGAAAAGGGAGTAAATGAGGGTAAATGTATGGTAACGGATGACCAGGGGGAATTACAGATTGCTGAGTATGACGAGATTGCCAGAAGGTACATAATTTAAGCGTACTTCAGCCTCTAAAAATTGATTGGTGCAGATTTTTATCACATTGACAAAACGGTTCTGTAATGTTAGAATAAAAGAAATCCAGAGTATTAAATATTCTGCGTATCGTAATATCAACTTAACAGTTGCTGTTCGCCCGTTTCGGGCGTGGATTGAAAAAACTACTTCATAATTTAAGCTATTGGAAGTTTCTGTTAAGTTGCAAAGCGGACCAGGTGCATCTGGTCCGCTTATTTTAAAGATGATTATTAAAAGCCCCTCAACCGCTTTTTTATAAGCAGAAGAGGGGCTTGCCATGTTATAGAATATTACCAGCCTTCTATCACTTCAGGTACTAATCCTGGAAGATTAAGCAATTCCGCCTTGTAATAGGGGGGTGCGTCCATAGGCGAAAATTGCAGGGTGCGGAAGACTTTTGCAGGAGAATATTGACCGTTCGGGCAATTATGTTCCCACCAGTATAATCTATCCAACGTCATACTTCCGGCTGGCCGGGCAGCAGATGCATCATTCATAAACATATTTATGATGGAATTTTTGATTGCCAGTGCATCACCATACGTGAACCCTGTGATTTTTGCCAGTTGTGGATATATTGAACCACGAAAGACATATGCCCCATAATTGATTTGATACCGGGTCCCCATCGTGTCACTTGACTTATCGGACCTTGAATTAGGGTCATTTGAATTAACTGATTTCGTCAAGTTTTTCTGTATTACGGTTACGTAATCCAGCGATACGGCGTCTTGAATTGAAACAGGTCCCCGGACACATTCGGATATACCTAATTCTTCTTCGGATTCTTTTGACGCTTTGGAAGATTTGAAAGCAAATACCTGACCAAATGCCCGGACATCAATCCATTTTTCACAGGCAATTTTACGGTAAGCAGTCCTATCTTTTGATTTCGCAGCCCGAACCATGTCTGACTCCGCCTTTACCTTGCCGTGAAGACTTTTCTGTTCATCCAGCAGTTCTTCTTGCTTAACAACAAAAACATCATATCCATTTTCTGAAAGGCGATCTCTTATTTTTCGTTTTAAGCAGACATCAGTAATGATTCCATTTCCGTTAAAATCTTGTCGCGGGACGTTTCCATTAATCGGATCGCCATTCGGGTTACATCTTTCTGCAACAATAATACCGCAGAAATCAATCCTGTTCTGCAATATGGCCGAGGTATCCATCGTCCCCCTCCTTTTCCTGGACAAACATTGTGTATCGGATGAAATTTAAATAATAGTCTTTTATTTCTCGTTTGCCGGAATCCCAATTTTCGATGGAACGTAATGGAATCCAGTACATTGTTGACATTTTCGCCATGCTAACATCAAGTCTTTTGCGCAAGCCCGGAAAATCCAGGCTTGCAAGTTCAAAAATCAGTGACAAATCCTTTGTGATTTCATCAGCATCTGCTGCTTTGTTCATCCATTCCTGCCAGCCGAGGTTCATAATAAACTCTTCGGCGTTTTCGTGTCTGACAGCTTCATCACATAGTCTAATAAACGTGGTATATAACATCTCTTCCCCTCCCTTTTTATGCCCACAATCTTGTTTCGCCCTGGTACTGGTGAACGTTTCCATCTTCACGAACCATCCTTAACGGGGTTCCGTCAACGTCTCCGTCTTCCCACACTGTTACAACGGCCTCAAGGACATCCAGATCCTCAAATGCTTTTTCTGCTGCGTCATACGCTTCACTGTAAGATTTGCACCAGTCAGCCATATCGGCTGTGTTCCAATCACTATCACTGTTTACAGATTCGATATTAACTGCATACTCTTTTTTCATCTTCGTCTCTCCTTTTTGTTTGAAATTGATTATCTCTTGTTTATGTACTTATTATACCACCCAGTGAGTGGTATGTCAAGAGAAATATCAATTAAATTTAAAATAAAGTTACTCGGTTATATTAACAAATCACAGGGCGGCGCCACAGGAGATTTATTCTCCCCTTATGACGCCGCCCTTTTTATTTTGACTATGCTTTATGATTGTACGCCGCCCTGAATTTATCCAGAACAAGCTGCAAATCTGTATACCGGATTGATGATTTTCTGTAAGGCGTTTCGTTTAATTTCTCGCTAAACAGAAGAAGATTGTAAAGTGGACTAAGCCCGTCGGTATCCATGTTATCACAAAATTCAATAAGGGCCTGGAATCTTTTGACATAGGCCATTGATTCGTCAAAGCTACTCATTATTTTTCTCTCTTTCTCCCGGCCTGTTCCCGGACCGGGACGGTTATTATTTGTATACATGGTAAACTAACTTTATCACTGCCTCTTTGCTGCTATACTTTTTTTGCCAGCGCGTGACACATTGCTGGTTGACAAAGCGCCACATATTGTCAAATGTATGAAAGCTGATCTGATAGCGCTCCTCTCCTATCTTAAAGTTAAAATAGACAATAAAGACATGCGCACCACTGTATAATGTCCGATCCGCTTTTACGTGGTATCTAAATCCACTCTGCGGGTTGCGCTGTATTGCTCTGATCGCATTGATGATACAGTGATCCTTTGTGTGATACCCTTTCTTATAATGCACTTCTGATAAAGGGACAAAGGAGGAAATGCGGTTTAATACCTCTTTGTCCTTCTTGCCTCCGTCCGAAGCAAGTTGAGCAAATATAATCTGTTTTGCAATGTATCTATCCAGCATAATCTCCCTCCTTTATCCTGCTATGACGTTGCAACCGTGCCTCTTTGAGCGCGCCAAGCCAGCAACTCTCGGGGCGGTCTTTCACCCGCCTGCTATGCAGGTTTTTGTGCCTGCGCCTTTCGCTCTCACGCATACTCCCGGAATGTGAGAACACTCGTTATTCACGGAAACGATACCGGCGAACTCTCGGGACGTGCCCACTAACCCGCCCCCGTAATGCCGATAGGGTCAGCATGGTTCTCCCGGCGTTACCCGGCCGGGGCGGGTGAATGTGATTACTGGTACCTTTTAAACAACTGATGATATTCGGATATCATCTTATCCATTGTTTTGATATCATTTTCAGAAATTGCTTTTTCCAGCACATCGATGTCAGATTCAACCTTGTCTATGTCGCATCTCATATTATCGTAGTAGTAATCATCGGCCTTATTTTGCAACTTACAGAGCAGCGTGTCTGCATCATCAACCACGTGATATCTGACCCCGTTAACTGTCCTATGTGTATTCATAACGTTCCTTTCTGCCCTCGTAATCTCCGGGGCGGAGCTGCTGGTCATTTTTACTGTTTTCTTAACTTCTGAGCTTATTATATACTATACGTACGTAATTGTAAATATACAAGATGCACAATGTTTCGTACGTAATTTTGGTAAATTTGATTATGTACGTATAGAGGGAAATGAGGTATTCTAAAGTTGAAGGAGTGTGAAAATATGGCTTATGATGAGAAACAAAAAGAGTATAGCGTCAGCTATGCGAAGAAAAACTTAAAGAGGATTCCACTGGATGTAAAAAAAGAGTATTACGATGATGTCATAGCACCGGCTGCAAAGAAATGCAATCAATCAGTAAGGGCATTTATTTTGTCTGCAATAGAGGAGAAAATAGATAAAAACAGTTGACAAAATTACGTACGTATAGTATAATGGAGATAGTTAAGGAAGGCAAGTCCTTAACGAGTTACCGGGCAAGAGGAGAGAGGAGGTAAAAATGGAAGAAATGACAAGACTTGAACTTTTGACATTACTATATTCAATACAAGCATTAATAGATACAGGAAACACAGATAAGGCAAAGGAGATTATCGAAAAGGTAATCAAGGAGGCCGAAAGACAGCAATAAAAATAAGCCTACAGAATAGGCTTTAGGGAAAACAGAGGAGGGCGGGCTTGCCACCGCTCCCCCATCTAAGAGAAGTATACCAAAAACAAAAGAAAGTATCAATCTGCAAATTTAATATGCAAAATTTGTAATATTTTGTCACAATCAAACCCCTCAATCGTTTTTATAAACAGAAGAGGGGTTTGCCATATCCTACTCTTCAGGCCCCGGACCCTCAGCTGGGGCCTCTTTTTCTTTTTCGACCTCTTCAGCGATCTTTCTCAGTTCCTTCCGAATCTCCTCTTGGCTGTACTTTGTTTTTTTGGGGGGCAATCGCCCTGTTTTTACATAATGGATAATGTGGCAGACCGAACCAGTTACGGCAAGGCCGATAACGGACCAGTAGTACATGATATTATTTTTAATACGATTCTTAAGCTTCTTCATCTTGCCCTCCCATGAATATAATTTTTACCAATTGCCCCATACTAAAAGGACTGATATTAGTCCCATTGTATCATGATTTAAAGGTAAAATCAGTAAAAATGTGCGAATATGAGTTCTTTTTGAGGTGACAATGGAGCAGAAAATAAAGAGTGATACAGAAATTAATATAGGTAAAAATATCCACGACTTGCGCAAAGCGAAACAAATCCGTCAAAAGGATATGGTGAGAGAAATGCAGTTGCGTGGACTTCCCATAACGAGAGAGGCATATGTGAAAATAGAAGGTGGCAGACAGCACATATATGCATCGCAATTGGAGGCAATAAAAGATGTATTGGGTGTAACATATGATGAACTTTTGGCACGAAAAAAGATGGGGTAGTAAGGGCGGCCAGGAGTGAACCGGCCGCCCTATTTCGTGTTGCATTTCCGTGTTGCATGACCGTGCAAAATGCAACACAGAACACCTTTTCAGTGCGGTTGTCCGCATGATGGTGCGGTCGGAAAGTATTGTATTTACTGGATTCCTTTAAAATCAAGGGTTTCCGGCTTTTTGGTTTAACGGGTTCGAATCCCGTCTCGCGCTCTCAAAAGTACCGTAGTTACGGTACTTTTTTTAATGCGTGTTGCATTTCGTGTTGCATGAACCTTAAAAATTCCTTTTTTGACTCTCGACAATCTGTTTTATCGTATAGGGTAAGCCATGCCTGGTACTTGCTCATATCCAAATTAATTTCCTCCGGTTCGACTATTTTTTCAAAGTACGTATCAATGATATTATCCACCTTTTCGCGTTCCTCCGAAAAAGTCTGCATGTAGACTTTTTTCATTACCTTGTCAGATTTCCAGCCGCCGCGCTCCTGGGCATACCTATCGGGTATCCGCAGCAAAGCCATGACAGACGCGCTGAGATGCCGAAGGTCGTGGAAAGTAATATGCGCCATGCCGTTGTCATCCTGTAGCTTAATCCATCGGTGATACAGGGCCCGGCCACTGATAGGGACCAGGATGTCTCCATCCACCTGGTCGATAAGCTGCTTGATGTAAGGCGGTATCCGGTGTCTCCGGTTCCTGGCAGGATTCTTTCCCATATCCTTTCTTTTCGCTTCCCGGCCAACATCGACAACTACCTCTCGGATAGTTATATAATCCCCGCTGATGGATTTTGATTTCGTCAGTCCGCGTACTTCGGACATCGAGAAGGAGAGCCACGCCGCCAGGAGTACCGGCAGTTCTATGTCCGTCCCCTTGATGATGCGCAGCACGTCGGCGGCGGAAGGGAGTTCCACTATTCGTTCCATGACCTGCGGCAGTTCGATTTTTTCAAAGTTCAGCTCTTTTTGATATTTGTTCAGCACGGCTGTGACCAGGCCCCACTCATTTTTCAGACGTTTTGGTGATATTTGCTTCGGGTTCCTGGCGCGCTTTCTTGATGGCCTCCGGGCTTCCACATTAATGGCTTCCTGTAAGATTTCTTCGTCCAGATCCTTTAATTTCGAATCCATGATATCCTGGAAGGCATTTTTCTGGATGCAGCGGTAGTCCTGTATTGTGGTTGGCGACCGGTTGATAGCCTCCCGGCTCTCAATATATTTATCAATCGCCTCAGAAAGTGTCATGTTACGATGCTCTCTATTTCTTGGGCGCTTCTCTTTATTCAGCTGAAATAGGGCGGCGGCGGCCTCTGCTTCTTTCTTTCCGCGTGGCGACGGGTCATCAGACGTAAAGGATTCATAGACCCGCTTGCTTTTTGTTTTCCCTGTCTTTTCATCAATCACTTTTTCAGTGTGGCTGAAGGCCAGGCAGCGCCAGGAGCCGGAGGGGAGTTTTTTTGCTGTTGCCATAATATCATTCCTTCCTATTTTTGGGTAAAATTAATACGCCCCTTGCCAGGACGATCCAGAAATGATATAATTTAGGTGCTAGATAAACTATATCTTCCCGGTAGGTCCGGCAAGAGCATTATGTGAAAAGCTTCTGTGTTACCAGCGCAGGGGCTTTTTACATGCTATTGAAGTAGTTGCTTTTTCTTAGTATCAAATTCTTCTTGAGTAATTGCACCCATATCAAGCAATTCCTTTAATGCCTTGATGCCTTCTAATGATTTTTGAGTATCTATTACAATAGACTCTTTTGTATCTGGTGTTACTATGTCGAAACACCTTAGGGTGGCATCCAATTTTGTGTTGCATTTAAAGGAAATTTTATACACCTTTTTTGTATCAATACTGATAAGGGTGAGAAAAGCGACGGTACTATTTTCAACTTTTTTATCTGTTTGTTGAGAGTTAGTCGTTTTATGTCCCTTCGTTTTTTCTTTTCCTTTGCTGCCTGCACCCATAGCAGCACCAACAAGCGTGCCAACACCAGGCGCTACTAAATTTCCCAATAATGCCCCGGCACCAATTTTCAGTGCTTTTCCCTGCTTTTTGGTGGTATTTTTTCCGGTTTCGTTGGCGGTGGTATTGGTAACCACGTTATATTCTGGCCCGTTCCATTCGTACGATGAAATAGTGTAAAGTTTTGATGTGTCAGAATTAAAATAAACGCTACCATCTACTCTTTGATGAATAGACAAGGCTAACGATGATAAACCTAATTCTTTATAACCTGAAATTGGCGTCAATGAGGCAGAACGATTGTTTTTGAACTCGTTAATATCAAATTCTTTTGTTTCAAGCCAAGGCTGATGTTCATTAATAAAATTGATAGTCTGAGTGATTTTTTCATTAACGCTGTATCCAAAATCAAAGCGTATATTAGTACCATCATTTCTTTTAAATAGCAGAAATCCGGTTTTAAGTCGAGACGCATAGGAATAATTAACCCCTTTCATAACAGAATAAGGAATTGTTATCTTATTCCCGATAAAAGTAATAAGATTAATTTCTTCTTTTCCGACAAAAAGTTCTTTAGTAGTTCCTTTTATACTCATAAAAATTCCTCCGATTAAGAATTATATCTATGCTGCGTCATCATAAAAATCCAACTCATTAATACTCTCGTTGACAGATTCCAAAATCTCATGTTTTTCAATGTAAGAGGTCCAGGCCGAAGCTATGTCTGATTTGAGTTCTCGCCTCAAATTGTTATATAATGTCTCCATTGCTTTTTTCCACATCTCGCCAGCGGCCTTTTCCAGCTTTTTGTCTTCCCAGCGGTCTTTTTTCTGCCGCTCGGCATTTTTGACTCGCTGGAACTGCATGGCTTTAAACATAAATGTTTGATAGCCAGAAAGATTCTTTTCTAGATAATCTAAAAACTCTTTGTATTTCATATGATCACTCCTTTAAATTGTTTGCTCTTAAGCGCAATCCTATTAAACGCTCTTCATAACCCAAAATACGCGATAATTGTTCGACAGAACATCCTGAATATTCTAGTAATGTTTCATCGCTTATTAAAAAATCCATCCCAAATGTATCTGCCTCATCCTCAAATTTTCCGGTATTAAAGCAAGTCCTAGTATCCATAAATATCATATTAGCCTTTTTATGCATAAACATATGGCCCATTTCGTGAGCACATTCAAAAGCCTGCTCGTGGCGCGATAAACTATTATCTATGTAAATAATATTATTTCGCTGAAAATACTGATAAAAGGCTCTCACGTCAATCAGTGGAGCGAATATCAGTATTACGTTTAATCCCCGGATAACTTCAAATGGGTCTCTGCTTCGGTGTTTCCACGCCAAAGAATCAGCTAATTTTTTTATATCCATAAAATCAGTCCTTTTTGTACTTTTTTGGAGTGTACTTCTCCTTATTCTTTTTCTTCGCAAGTTCCATACCAATCTGCATTGCTGACAGGATAGACTCGATTGCTTCGGGGGTGGCCGGATCACCATCGAACATAAGTCCCTCCTGAGAAAGGAGCTGCTCTCGCGTTTGCTCAAGAATCTTTGCAATATCTCTTTCATCTTTTGGAGTGAGTGTAGCTTCTTTCATCTTTGGTTCGTCTTTTCCTGTCAAAAGGTAATCTATGCTTACGTCAAAATAATCTGCAATTTTCTGTAATCGCTCTGTTGTAGGCATACTTATCTTCCACTTTGAAATGGATCCATTGGAAAAGCCTAATTCTTTTTCTAATTTACCCTGAGATATTTTATGTGTTTTTCTTAAACTTTCAATACGTTCAAACACTGTCACAGAAACGCCTCCTAAATTTACCGAAAGTTTTCTACAAAAACGCTTGACAATTAGAAAGATTTCTGTATAATAAGAGTATGAACACAGAAAACTTTCGGTAAAATGCTTTAATAATTATTGGTAGCCTGGTAACTACATAATAGAATATTTTCTGCATTTTGTCAATAGAGATACAGAATGTTTTCTAATATTGCTCATGAAAGGAGGCTGATCATGATATATGATAAAATCAAAACAATTTGCAACTCTAAAGGGATAAGCATACGTTCTGTAGAAAAAGAGGCAGGATTAAGTAATGGTGCTATCAGCAAATGGAATGATGCCAGTCCAACGGTAGATAAGCTTCAGGCGGTTGCAAAGGTTTTAAAAGTCAATATCGAAAAACTCTTGGAGTAGCAAAACATATGTTCGATAAAACGACTATATCACTGTATCGGAAATGTGTCAATAAAAAAAGCGAAAGGAGTGAGAGAGAGGGATGATTTTTAAGAATATCTATCAGGAACTGATTCTGATAAGAAAAGAGCTCCAGAGCATTCGGAGTGCTGTGGAGCCCAAGAAAATTGATATTAAGTTCAGGGGAAAAACTATTTCTCATCAAGAAAATCACGATTAAAAGATTCAAGTACACGATTATATATATCGAGATATTCCGTGTATAAATCAATAGTGACATTTCCCTTTTCCTGACTTTGAGCTTCGTTAACGCGAATTTCAAACATTTTAGGGAGGATAGAAACCGCAAAATCATGAGCACGTTTTTCGTTATCGGTCATGGTAAGTCTCCTTTCATTTGTATTTCAGCCTGACGGGGCTGATAAGGAGATTGTACCATAATAAGAAAAAGTTTACCAGACAAGAAAGGAGCGTGAGAACATGACAGACAAACAAAAAGCGGCCGCCTATGCTGCCTACACGCGTCAGCGGACGGAGAACGTCCGAGCAATTATCAATGAACATAAGGCCCGCAGAAATATGACCAATGCCGGAATCGCAAAAGCAATCCATATGCCACTAAGGACGTTTGAAAAGCGAAAAATGGATCCAGGCCTTTTTAAACTAGAAGATTTATGGCTACTATGCGAGGCATTAGGTGTACCGGAGGAGCAGCGCAAGACCATTATGTAAAGGAGGTGATACCAATGCACAAACATGATTACACCGGTGCCCAGGTCGTCCGAATGCGGCGTCAGCTGCGGGTAGAACGGGCAGAACGACTATGGCTGTACAGGCTGCTGGCTGTGTCGTTAATTATCTGCGCAGTATTGACCGGAACGCTGCTGGCAGTGGCACAGACGGCAGGGATGTTGTAAGGGGGAGGACAAGCATGAGCAGACGAAGGAATGGCACCAACCGGGCCGGGGCTGCCATCGGCGTAAATATTTACACCGGGAAACTGGCTCCGAGAAAGAAAAAGAACCTGCCGGCGGCAACCGGTCAGGTTCAGGAACTTAAAAAATATTCGTACTCTGATTATAACAGAGAAAACAGGAGGATGCAAGGATGAAAGCAGAATACTATTCCAGAATTGGGCAAGCATTGGATAAATTGAAATTACAGGGTGATTATGCTGTTGCAACAATAGGCGGCATTTATGGATTGGAAGTAAGTGTCCGTGACGGCGGGATTGACGGAGAGTCGATTTTAAATGTAACGATTTCTGCAGACGTATCAGAGGAAATTGTTAAAAGGCTGGTTGAGTTGTTAGAGGCCAGAGCAGGACTGGGGTGAGTGTATGCACTATAAAGGAATCGGACCAGAGAGAGGGAATGATGTTGAATGTGAGGATGCCTATTCCTATGCTCTCAACCGATGCTTACATGGAAGCGAGAATGATCAGAAGGAATTCAGTTCTATGCTTATAGAATGGTTTTACTCCGGAAATTGGATAGAGGAGGATTGAAATGCTTAAAGACTATAACGAACTTAGAAAAATTGATGTTACACCTTACTGCGATCTCAGAGACGGAATCACTTACCTTCCTTACAATAAATGCATTGATCTTCTACATGAAAACGGGGCAGAATTAGTATTTTTTCTTCCAGTTCCGAACCCTAAAACTGGAGGAAGCTTATATGAATCAGAATCAGCATTTTTAGATAAAAATGGAGTTCAGAATCGTTGTTATGAAACAAAAATAGAGATACATATTGACGATAAAATCTACTATATGCAGTCGCCGGTTATGAACGGAGCAAACCCAGTTAAAGATAATTCGATGAGCCAACAGAGAGTGTGGAACAGTATGACCAGAAGCTTTGTGAAAGCGGTCGCTATGTATACAGGCTTAGGTTTCAGCTTGTGGCTTAAAGAAGAGGAGATTGAACGCAAGCAGCAGGAAACAGCCGACCAGTATCATGATATACGAAAAGTCAAGGAAAGAGTTTTGCAAACACTTACAGCAATACAAAAAGAAGGGAATTTGACGCTGGAACAAACGGCAATACAGATGGGAAGAAGTGCTGATGAACTCAATGCTTGGTTTAAACAATATGATATCCTCTTTGCAGTAGAAAACAATCTGGAACATGTGTTGAAAAAAATAAGGCAGGACAATTATGATAAGCGACCATGATAGAGCTTACTATATTGGGGCTAGTGACACAGAATATGTGTTACGAAGCTGGAAAACAAAAACCTTCGAAAAATGGTGGTTTACAAAATTAGGTTTAACCTGCATGAATTTTTCTAATGATGCAATGATGGCCGGGACTGCGTACGAACACAAAATATTAGATTCACTTGAAATTCCTGGAATGCAAAAGGACCGGCAAGTCATAATAGGAAGATTGCGGGTAAATCTGGACGGAAGTACAAACGATACGATTTATGAAGTTAAAACGTACAGAGCGGGTAAATGCTTTAAACCTTCAAAGGCATATTGGGATCAGGTGCAAGTGGAAATGTATGTAACTGGATTCAGGAAAGCCTATATTGTTGCTTATTGCCTTCAGAGCGAAGATTACTTTAATTTCTATCGTGACATAGATACAGAACGTTTAAGCATGCATCCGATAGATTACGATAAGGAATTTATAAACAATGTGTATCTTCCTAAATTCAAATACCTGGAAGAATGTTTGAAGGATGGTAAATTTCCTACAGAGGAGGAATATGGAAAGCAAAGGTTATTTGAAGGGAGTATCAAAGGACTGGATAACCGGAAATTTTCTGCTTACATTCGAGGTTGAGCATGATGTATCCAGCCAATTGCCTTCTATGGCTGGAAAGACCTTGCGTATGACCGTGAAACAATGGAGAGAGAAACGTAGTCTTGATGCGAATGCATACTATTGGGTGCTTTTAAGCAGGCTGTCTGAGTCGCTTGGGATTTCCAAGCCACGCGCACACAACATTATTCTACGTAAATATGGACAGCCTGAGACGTTTGACGGCTCAGGGGCTTATATCCGTATACCTGACACCGAAAAAGCCGAGGAAACGGCACTGGAGGCGTCTACATACCATATCAGACCAACGTCTCAGGTGGTGGCAGGAACGGACGGCGTGGATTACCGCACTTACATTATGCTGAAAGGCTCCAGTGCTTACGACACGCAGGAAATGAGCGTATTAATTGAAGGACTCGTGAGTGAATGCAAGGAGCTTGGAATTGAAACTCTTCCGCCAGACGAAATAAAGAGAATGCTTATGACTTACGAGGCGAACAGGAGGAAGGATGGCTAAACGATTATGGAGCGTATTAACCGATGACATGGACCACTGCTATTTTACAGGCAGTCCAGATGTCGAGCGTCACCATGTTTTCGAGGGACGCAAAGGGAATAAAGTTAAGTCGGAGTTGAGGGGATTTGTGGTCCCTCTCCGACGGGATTTGCATCCCAATGGAGTATGGTTTAAACGGACTCCAGAAAACTTACAGATAGATAAAATCTTAAAACAGAGATGCCAGATATACTATGAGTCCCACTATGGGACAAGGTATGATTTTATTAAAGAGTTTGGGAAATCATACCTGTAAAACAGACCTCCACGGCAGTTAATATATCACGAAAAAGAATGCCACTGGAGTTACAAAGGGCGGCATTGACCAGCCGCCCACTCCTTAATGAGGAGGTGAGGGAGTGAACGATTTTGAAATCTTTACATGTTCTGTTTATAACGCCCTCGGAGTAGGGCATACCAATGCGCAGACGCGTCGGCAGCTGTGCCAAAAGCTTCAGTGCGGCGACCGGACACTGCGTAGAGCGATAGAGGCCTTAAGGCGGGATTACGCGATTCTGAGTCGGGATGACGGTCGCGGCTATTATCTTCCCGAAACGACGGAAGAAGGCCGGGAAGAGACGAAACAATGGCTCAGGCGGCAGGGCAGCCGCATCAAGAGTATTAAAACCGCGCAGGCCGGTGCTATGAGATTTGCAGGGCAGAAGCGGTGTCAAAAGGAAGTGCCTGGACAGATTAAAATGTTCGGTGTCGGGAATGTTGTATGAGTGATTATATAAAACTCAGCCGGAAGATCCTGGAATGGGAATGGTACGGCGATATTAATACATGCCGCCTGTTTTTACACATGCTTCTGAAAGCAAACTGGAAGGACGGAAGATTCCAGGGCACTGAAATACCGCGCGGCTCGTTTGTGTCCTCCCTTTCAAAGTTGTCTGAAGAAACAGGACTGACGGAACGCAAGGTAAGAACAGCCTTAGAGCACTTAAAAACGACAGGCGAAGTGACAAGCAGAAGTCATAGTAAATTCACTGTATTTACAATAAAAAACTATGATTGCTATCAGTCAAATGACACGCAGAGCGACAGACAACCGACAAACAACCGACAAGCAGATGACAGGCAACCGACAACAATAGAAGAAGGAAAGAAGGGAAGAAATATTAAAAAGAGCATCTCTAACGAGATACCAGAAAAAGCATTTTCTGAGAATGCGGAACTGAATACGGCGATTCTTGAATTTATCGAATTTCGGAAGAAAATTAAAGCCCCTATGACAGAGCACGCTATTAAGCTGCTGCTGAAACAATTGGACAAACTAGCACCGGGCGGTGAAATACCCGTAAAAATAGCAATACTAGAACAGTCCATTGTACAGGGGTGGAAAGGAATATTCCCGCTAAAGTCTGAGAAATCGCCTGGAAAAGATAAACCGCAGAACCGCTTTCACAACCTGGAAGAACACGGCTATGACTATGACAAGATGGTATGGGAGATGATGAACAATGGAGATACGTAACCAGATTAAGCAGGCAGTTATTGATTACATCACTTTGCATGGCTATCCTCCGACGATGCAAGAGATAGGACAGGCCGTGGGCTGGTGCAAGTCTGTTATCAACGGATACGTGACACAGATGCTGGCTGATGGAGAGCTGGAGACGGATGCCATGCAGGGAGCGCCGCGGGCGCTGCGAGTACCGGGGATGTGGTATGGAAAAGCAGATTACCGAAGGGTGAGGGAGATCGTCGCCAGTATATCGGGATGCGACGGGGCGGATGATTATGCCAGAGGATGGGACGATGCCTGCGAGGCAATCTTGCGAGAAATTGAGGATTTAGAGGAGGAATAGAAAACTGTGAGAATGAAAGTAGCGGAAATTGTCATCACTGGTGATGGAGCAGATTTGATGGATTTAGAACAGCGTATTGTGAAAGAACTTGAAAACGGAGAAAACAGAATAAAATATGAGACGCACGTAAAGCGATACCAGACTAAAAGAGGGTTTATTACCAAGGGGAAAATTAAGGTGTTTGGAGTAAATTGAGAAGATGGAGGAGAGGAATGAATAAACCATGTGAACATTGCGACAAGGCAGATAAGAGGCGAAAGGAATATTTTAAATGTGATACGCCGTGTAATCTGGCAAAGCAGTGTAAGGAGAACGATAAGAAGCTATTGGAGATTTTGCGCGGATGTTTTCCGCCTGCAAATTGACAGCGACATTGACATTTTGAGGAGAACGCTATGAACGAAAAAACATTACAGTGGGCTGCAAAGCAGTTAGAGCAGCTACGAAAGCCGGCATTGTTAAACAGAGCCAATGGTCCATGTGTATCATGTAAATTTGAACCTGAATGCCAATGGGCGCATGAGTTTGATGTGGAGGACTGCAAGGATTGGGCGGCGAAAGAGGAGGACGGGGAATGAAGAGAAAACGGAATAGGCGCTGTCATGCAAAAGGGAAAGTAATAGTATGGCCTGGTCGTATGGACCGGTGCCAGAAGAGTGATTGCAAAAAGCGTCATTGCTATTATTAGCATTTAAGCCAGGAGGTAATTATGATGGTTTGCGAAGAATGTAAGAAGTGCAGTAACTATATGGTATGCGAGAATGGCTGTTATGGGAGTGATAGGCCATGCGAATATCTTGTTTCAGATACAGATAATTAGGATTTAACAGAGTAAATAGAAAGGAGCCGACCTCCGGCCGGAGAAAAGCTATAGCGGGTCCTTTTGATAATGAAAGATTTGATTATTGACTGCTTTGCCGGTGGTGGCGGAGCAAGTGTAGGAATGGAAATGGCTCTGGGGAGACCGGTTGATATTGCAATCAACCACGATCCACAGGCGCTCCGGATGCACAAGGTTAATCATCCTGATACACTGCATTTGACAGAAGATATTTTCGAGGTGGACTTAAAACAATATGTTGCTGGTCGTCATGTGGCACTTATGTGGGCGTCTCCAGACTGCACTAGTCACAGCAAAGCAAAGGGCGGACAGCCAAGAAAGAAAGGACTTAGGATTCTTCCTTGGGCAGTATACAAGCACGCTAAGGCAATTCTTCCAGATGTGATTATCATGGAGAATGTGGAAGAAATACAGCAGTGGGGACCGCTGGACGAGGCAGGACACCCAATAAAAGAAAGAGCCGGAGAAGATTACAAACGATTCATAGCGACCATGAAAAAGCTGGGATATGATTTCGACAGCCGGGAACTGGTAGCGGCAGACTACGGAGCGCCGACAACACGGCGGCGGTGGTATGCAATCTTTCGGAGGGATGGGAAGCCGATTGTCTGGCCGGAACCGACACACAGCAAAATCGGAGCAGATAGCCGGTTGAAGTGGCTGGAATGCGGAGATTATATTGATTGGTCAGACTTGGGGAGATCCATATTTGACCGGCCGAAGCCGCTGGCAGAGGCCACCATGAAGCGGATTGCAAACGGGTACATAAAGTATGTGGTGAATAATCCACAGCCTTATGTAGTGCATAATCAGAATGCTGTCGCATTTATGATCCAGTATCACGGGGAGACGCGGGAAGGTGATTCACGCGGACAACTTCTGACGGAGCCAATAAAGACAATAGATACCAGTAACCGGTATGGTCTGGTTACAGCATTCGTCACAAAGTTTTATAAAACCGGGACCGGTCAGGGCTGTGAAGAGCCTTTGCATACGATTACCACATCACCAGGACATTTCGGGCTTATATCCGCATTTTTGATTAAGTATTACGGTACGGGTTGCGGACAGGAAGCTGGGCAACCGTTGGGGACTATCACAACAAAAGACCGGTTTGGACTGGTAAATGTGATAACCGAGATTAATGGAGAACAGTATATCTTGAAAGACATTTTTCTTCGCATGTTAAAACCAGAAGAGCTTAAGCAAATGCAAGGATTTCCGGTAGATTATATCATTAACCGTGATATCAATGGAAAATCGTATCCTGTCAGCGAACAGGTAGCCAGGATTGGAAACAGCGTTGTGCCGATTATGGCACAGGCATTGGTATCTGCTAATTGTGGGGATTTAAAAATTGGTGAAAGAGTACCAAATATGAAGATTGATGACAGTGAACCACAGCTGAGGTTTGCTTAATGAAGATTTTCGGAAGGAAGGTGCCAGATGAGAAAGGTGCAATGGTGTGTAAAATGTAAAAAGTATCATCTTTTTGATGATGTAAACTGGAAATATAACTGGAAACAGAGAACATGGGAGTGTTTGAAAACTGAGGATTTAGAGGAGGGATAGAATGACATTGAGAACACCTAAACCGACGAGAGAAGAAAGAGCAGCTATGACACATGATGAATTACTACGCTCGATATGGTTGCTGGATGAAGTAATAGAGTTGTTTAGATGGATCCCGGTGGAAGAGCAGTTGCCGAAAGAGAAAGAAGATGTTTTGGTTTGCACAAGAAATGGGTGGATTTTGATAGCATGGTATGGTCCAAACGGGCAAAAATGGCATGTAACTCCAACGGATATTAAGCGAGACGACATTATCGCATGGATGCCATTACCAGAACCATTTAATTCATAAAATGAGGATTTAGAGGAGGAATAGGATGGCATATGCGGAAAAGACTTCTGTGTCTGTTTCCAGGACTAAGGCTGACATAGAGGAGCTGATAAGTCGGTATGGGGCGGAGCAGTTCGTGAGTGGTTTTAAGGGAAACACAGCAGCGATCGGATTTACTATTTCTGGTCGGCAGATACGATTTATACTTCCTTTGCCAGATAAACAGGCAAGGGAATACTGGTATACACCGGGGCGCGGTAATCGCCGGACGGATGATGCAGCGCATACTGCATGGGAACAAGCGTGCCGGAGTCGGTGGAGGGCCTTGTATCTTATTGTCAAAGCAAAGTTGGAGGCAGTGGAGGCTGGAATAAGCACGGTCGAGCGCGAGTTTTTATATGATATTGTGCTGCCGGACGGCCGCACCGCTGGCGAATGGCTGGCGCCGCAGATAGAGACGGCATATGAGACTGGACAGATGCCTCCAATGTTACCGATGCTAAATTGACATTTAACGGTGGAACCGGAAAGGAGACTTATGAAAAGTTGTAAAGGATGCATACATGAAAATCTTGAATCACAGGATTGCATGCACTGCTCCAGGGCCTACACAGACGAATACGCAAGAAAAGAAAAACAGACTAATGCCGAACGCATCCGGTCGATGACTGATGAAGAACTGATGGAATTTTTAAAAAAGATAGAAGTTGGAGACATTGATTATTCGGTGACATTTTGCGACTTGTGTAAAGATGGAGGAAATGCACTTGGGTTAGATTGCGACGGGTGTCTGCTGCACTGGTTACAATCAGAATGTGAAGATTTAGAGGTGAACGAATGAAAGATTGTGAAGATTTAGAGGTGAACGAATGAAAGATTGTGAAGTTTGCATTTGTCCAGATTGCCAGAAGCAGGACGAATGCGAAATTTGTAACAAGTGTTATACCTGCCCCGGAGACAATGCGAAAAGTGAATGTCCATTTGGTGGGTATGAATCTGATAATTGAGAAATTTAAACAATTTCCAAATTGGAAACAGTTGAAGATTTTGGAGGTGTAAGATGCCAAAGAGGACACCAGACAACTGTAAGTATATTAAGAGTCATGGGGAACCGGGACGAGATAGCAATGGTAAGTGCATGGGGTTTAGTCGTGCCAACGATGATGAGCCTATAGAGGTGTGCAAGCGGTGCGTGTACTGCACAGCACATGAGGAGGATTTTAGATGATAGAAAGAAAATCTTGGGAAGAGTTTAGAAATGCCGGTTTGTTATGGTGGATCAACATGATTTTACATACCTTTGGATGGGCTATTACAGTTGACTTAAAAGACGGTAAAATAATTGACTGTTATCCGGCCAGAGTCAAATTCGCTCGACCTGAGAAATTTTTTAGAAAAAGTAAAAATAGCAGCCGATGAAATGACAGAAGATTATATGCAGGGAGCAGAGAGAGATAAAAACAAAACGATAGATATTGAGAGTTTTACACGATTACCAATAAATTGAAGATTTAAAGGAGTAATATATGAGATCACTTTTATCGACGCCCGCATTGAATGAAAAGATTTGTGATATGAAGGACCGGAGAGAGAAAGATAATACATGGAGTGCAGATGACGAGCAGATACTTGCTTTTCTTGTCGAGCTACATATTTTGCGAATTTCTAAGGCCCATGCGGAAAACGAAGCCAAGGGAATCACAGAAACAATATATAAAATACATGATGAAATGCAGGACGAGAGAGGGTTACTAGTTCGTTAAATTGACATTTAAAGGAGAAAGAGTAATGGGAAGAATGTATGGAACATGTTCCGAGTGCGCAAACCGGCAGCCGGGGAAAAGATATTGGGGGAACCACTTCGGCCCAGGCTGCACCGCAGAACTGGACGGAGTACATCCGTTAGGGTGGGGACACCAGGAGGAAGACGAAGAGCCGGAGAGGAACGAACGCGGAATGATAGTGTGCAAACCTTGTTATTATTTCAGAGCGGTGGAGCAGGAATAAAGGGGGGATTACAACGAGCAAGACAGATTACATAAAAGTGGCAGAGCAGCGGCGCCGTCGGGCATCCGCCCAGGACTACATCCTGAAGGGGCCACGGCCGGAGACCTGGTCGGCGGTGATGCCGGCATATTGTTACACGGTGCTATGTCCGGTGCCAGAGCTGCGGGTCAACACTGGTGGACAGATAGGAGGCGATGACAATCAAAAATAAGAGCAAAACAGAGCTGGCCTTAATGGGAGCTATTTTCCTGGAGGATATTGATAAGTGCAGACAACGGGTCAAGATAGGAGATGCGTTTAATGTGGCCGACAACGCCTGGAAATGTGAGAAGGGCAATGGTGTGCGGCCAGTTATGCGTGGCCGGGTGACGGCTAAGTATCCGCACTTTGTGATACTTGATTGTGGGACATCCATTACATACGTTCAGATTATCCAATACCGGCGCAAGCGTGGTCGAAATAAATTTGTGGATTAATGGGGGTGGTGCCAGTGGGAATTAAGATAACCAGGAAGCTGCTGGATGATTACCGGCGCCTGAAGCGGGAAATACCTCTCCTGGAGCTGGAGCTGGTCGAGATGCTGCAGGGGGATAACGGTTTCGACAACAGCACAATCTTTGATTACCGGACCGGAGAGGCGATACCCCAGAGCGTTGTGGGATTTGACTGGAAGCTGCGAGGGCATCGCGAGAAGGTATTGGATGGGAAAAAGGATAAGGTCAAAGCGGTTGAAAAATGGATTGAGGCCATAGAGGACGGGCAAACACGATGTGTATTTAAGATGTTTTACATTAATGGGATGACATGGGAGCGGATTGCGGACAAGACTGGATATAGTAAAAGTCCTGATTACCCACGGAAATTGATTAGAGACACATATTTGGAAAAGTGTAAAATTAAATAAAGTTATCCGTTTTATCCGCCTTATCCGTTGTAGAATACAATTAGGCCAAAAGGCTAAATGCCGGAGGCCACTCCCCATACGGCCGCCAGCGTGTAAAAGCCTGGTGGCCGATTAGAAGCCGACGTTCTTACCGCTTTCTTCATGGCTTCACAAATCGGATAGAAAACGGCGGTTAGGTGACACGAAAGGTCCCTTGGTCGATATCATACCAGTTGGCTGCTGTGCGGCCCGAAAGATACCCGTCAGCCAGACACGCAGAGCTGGTGCATACCGGGGAAGACCCGGTATTAGTGCGAGGTAGAGCAGTGGCAGCTCGCCGGGCCCATAACCCGGAGGTCGCTGGTTCAAATCCAGCCCCCGCTATTGGCATCCAAGAGGGTGCCTTTTACATTTAGAATCCCGGTCTGGTGAAATGTAGACAGACTGGGCCTCCCTGTGGTGGGAGACATACCTTTTTAACTGTGATATGATTCGGTTAAGGAGGTGAAATTGATGAATGCTATGTGGAAAAACTACAAGGAGATGTACGATGAAGGCATTAGAGAGGATCGGAGACTTCTACGTATAGTCAAATATTTCAGGAGTAAAGGTCCATCTTGTAGTGTGTATGATTCTGTAGAAGAATCTTGTAAAAGACGTATTAAAGTGCATCGCAGGCAAGTAAAACATATCATGAAAGAACATTCATAATGAACGAAAAAGAGATAGCCCCGGTTGTCTCTTTTTCTTTACCAAAACGAAACGATTGAGAGGTGGTGAGGATTGGATGAAGCACGAGCGCAAAATTATGAATTAGCCCTATCTGATTACCAGGCGGGAATGAAATACAAAGACATTGCTGAGAAATATGGTGTGACCATAAACACAGTAAAATCTTGGAAGACCAGATACAGGTGGTCGAAAGATAAGAAAAAAGGTGCGCACACAAAAAATGAAAAGGTATGCATACAAAAAAATATAGAAGTTGTTGCGGAAGACGTCAAGCAGGTGATGGACAACCCAGACCTGACGGACAAGCAGCGACTTTTTTGTTTGCATTATGTCCGGTGTTTCAACGCAACGAAGGCGTATCAGAAAGCATATGATGCTGATTATAGGACAGCGCAAAGCAATGGATACCAACTGCTTACAAAAACTTACATCCGCGATGAAATCGCCCGCCTTAAGCAGAACCGCCTGAACCGGGAGCTGATGGACGAACACGACATATTCCAGAAATACATGGACATCGCTTTTGCCGACATCACGGACTTTGTGGAGTTTGGGCGGGAAGAAGTTCAGGTAATGGGAGCGTTCGGCCCAATAGAGGTGGAAGACCCTGATACCGGCGAGAAGGTTCCGCTTATGAAAGAGATTAATAGCGTTCGATTCCGGGAGGCGGAGAAGGTAGATGGGACATTAATCACCGAAGTCAAGCAGGGCAAGGATGGTGCAAGCATCAAACTGGCAGACAGGATGAAAGCGCTGGATTGGCTATCGTCGCACATGGACTTGGCCACGGCGGAGCAGCGGGCGAAGATGAAACGGATAGAGGCACAGACCGCAAGGATATCTGGAACGGAAAGCAGCGAGGAGCTTCAGAAATTGGACAAAGTGCTGGAAGAGATAAAAGGGGTGGTGTAGGATGCCGTTTTCAAAAAAGCAGCAGGAATTCTTTGAGAATGCGAATCACCGCTGGAACATCAAATCCGGCGCCACCAGGTCAGGAAAGACCTACATGGATTATTATGTTATTCCGAAGCGCATCCGGGCAAGGGCTGGAAAAGAGGGGCTTACTGCCATCCTTGGAGTATCTAAAGGAACCATCCAGAGGAACATCATAGAGCCGTTGCAGGGAATATGGGGGACACGTCTTGTCGGAGACATCAACTCCCAGAATATCTGCCCGATGTTCGGTGAGGATGTGTACTGCCTGGGGGCTGAGAAGGTCAGTCAGGTATCTAAGCTCCGTGGCTCCGGTCTGAAATACTGCTATGGCGATGAGGTGACAGATTGGAACAAGGATGTGTTCGACATGCTGAAGTCCCGCCTGGATAAGCCTTATTCCTGTTTTGACGGGGCCTGCAACCCGGACGCGCCTCAGCACTGGTTCAAGAAGTTTCTGGAATCAGATGCGGATATCTATTGCCAGAAATATGAGATATTTGACAATCCGTTCCTTGACCCGACTTTTGTGTCGGAATTGTGCAAAGAGTATAAGGGTACTGTGCTGTATGACAGGTATATCCGCGGCCTGTGGGTAGCCGCTGAAGGCTCTGTTTACAAGCTTATGTGCGACGCTGTATCCAGCGATGCGAAGATGAATCCCTACGCTATACATGAAAAACCGAAGAATCTTATGGAGATTAATGTCGGTGTTGACTTTGGCGGCTCCGGTTCCGGTCACGCATTCGTGGCAACGGGCATATCCAGGGGGTATTGCTCTATCGTGGGTCTGGCCAGTGAGCGACACATGAGCGTTAATGGCAGCATAGACCCTGATGTACTGGGGAATCTGTTTGTGGACTTCTGCTTGAAGATTATCAATCTGTATGGGTATATCACCCATGTGTACTGTGACAGTGCGGAACAGACACTGATAGCTGGCCTTCGGACAGCAGCACGAAAAGCAGGACTGTCATGGCTGCATATCGAAAATGCGTTGAAAACGTCAATCAATGACCGAATACGGTTCACACAACGAATGCTTAGCCAGCGCCGTTTTTTCTATGTGCTAGACCAGTGCCAGACGCTGGAAGATGCGTTGACAACGGCACTGTGGGACGAGAAAAAATGCCTGGTCGAGGATGTACGCCTGGATGACGGAACGAGTGACATTGATACGCTGGATGCGTTTGAATACACGTTTGAACGGGACATAAGCCGGTTCATCCGGTACGAATAGAGGTGAGAAGATGAAATTCACAAAAATGCTGGACTTAATCACAAATGTCCTGAGCCAGGATGCCGACACGCAGATAGATGTGTGTATGACATCCCAGATGGCCAACCAGATAGAACTGTGGACGCGGATGTACGAAAATCGGTCACCGTGGGTTAACAACAAGGATGTACACAGTGCGAACCTGGCACCGGCTATCGCGTCGGAACTGGCCCGCCTGGTGACGCTGGAAATGAAATCTGAAGTCACAGGTGGAAATGACTCCGGATATCTGGACGAACAATACAAGCGAAAAGTTCTGAAAAGCATACGGCGGTATGTCGAATATGGATGCGCCAAAGGCGGCCTGGTCATGAAGCCGTATATCACCCAACAGGGCATCGAAGTGCAGTTTGTACAGGCCGATTGCTTCTTTCCTCTCTCCTTCGACAGTTCCGGTCGGATTACACAGTGTGTATTCACGGAACAGTTTCGGAAAGGAAAGAAGATATATACCCGATTGGAGATTCACTCCATGCAGGCCGGGAGAATCCGGATTACAAACAGGGCATTTGTGGCTACCAATAACGATAGCCTTGGTAGCGAAGTGTCAGTCAACAGCATTGACCGATGGTCAGAACTGGCCCCGGAAGTCACATTGGAAGGGGCGGACCGTCTGCTGTTTGGATATTTTAAGGTACCGCTTGCGAATGCTGACGATTCCGACAGTCCGCTTGGTGTATCGGTGTATTCCCGGGCGATTGGTCTGATTAAGGAGGCAGACAAGCGATATTCGAACATTTGCTGGGAATACGAAGGAACACAGCTTGCGGTACACATCGCGACGTCGCTGCTTAAGTACAACCGAGATCGCGATAAATTCGAATACCCCGGAGGTAATGAACGTCTATACCGAAATTTGGAGTATAACACGGGTGCTGCTGATAAACCGTTCATTGATACCTTTTCTCCGGATATCCGAGACACCGCACTGTTCAATGGCTTTAATAATCAGCTGAAACTAGTGGAATTTAACTGCTGTTTGGCATATGGAACGTTGTCCGACCCACAAAGCGTGGACAAGACAGCCACGGAAATCAAGACCAGCAAGCAGCGTTCCTATGTGATGGTGTCCGACACGCAGATGGCGTTACAGGATGCATTAGAGGATTTGGTGTATGCGATGCACTTCTGGGCAGTGCTGTACGGGTTAATTCCAGCTGGCGGAAACTATGAGGTGTCTTTTGACTGGGATGACAGTGTCATTGTAGATGCCGAAGAAGACCGCAACCAGGATCGCAATGATGTAGCGATGGGAGTGATGCGGCTTGAAGAATACCGGGCGAAGTGGTATGGAGAGACGCTGGAGGAGGCGGTCAAGAACCTGCCGGAACCGGCACTGACGGAGGAGTGATGTAAATGACGCCAGAAGAATTGGAGAAGTTGCCGAAGCCGCTGGAACGTACCATGACGGCGCTTGAACTGTCCATCATGAATGAGGTAATACAGCGCATCAAAGAGGTGGGGCGGCTCACCCCGGTCATTGACTGGATGTTGAACCGGCTGGTGGCCATCGGGGAAAGTAAGTCCCGAATCAAGCAGCTGATAGGAGAAGCCGTCAAAGAAGCAGACTTTAAAATTGACGAAATTTACAAGCAGGCCGTCCTGTCTGATTATATTCGGAACCGGGAGATATATGAAGCCGCAGGCGTTGATTATCAGCCCTATGAAGACAATCAATGGTTACAGCAAGTTGTGGATGCAGCGCGCCGGCAGACTAAAGGCAGTTTGCGGACATTGGAAAACATTACACAGACTACTGGGTTTAATGTGATGATTGGGAATCAGCGCGTATTCACCCCGCTTTCCGAATATCTGGAGCGCAGCCTGGATAAGGCAATGCTTGGAATCACTACCGGCACCAGGACGTACAGCCAGGCCATAGGTGAGGTGATTGACGAGATGACGGCCAGCGGCATCCGGACTGTGGATTATGCATCCGGGAAGTCAGACCGCATAGAGGTGGCAGCCAGGCGTGCAGTGATGACCGGTGTGGCCCAGATGACCAAACAGGTCAGCGACAAGAACGCTGAGGAGCTGGGGACGGACCATTGGGAGGTAGACTGGCACATGGGCGCCAGGAACACAGGTACTGGGTACCTTAATCACCAGAGCTGGCAAGGCAAGGTATACAGTTCTGAGGAGATGCGGACTGTCTGCGGCGAGGGTGAGATGCTAGGTTTCGCAGGCATTAACTGCTATCATATTAAGTTCCCCTTCCTGCCTGGGATATCAAAGCGGAAGTATACGGATGAGTGGTTGGCGGAACAGAACCGGAAAGAGAATGAGAAGAAAACATTCCGGGGGAAGGAGTATGACACCTATAGCGCATTGCAGTATCAGCGGAAGTTAGAGCGAACCATCCGGAAGCAGAAACAGGACGTGGAACTTCTGGAGAAGGCGGGAGCTGATAAGGATGATATAACGGCTGCCAAGTGTCGGTTGAGACTGACCAATAAGGCTTATGTGGATTTCTCTAAGGAGATGGACATGCGGCAACAGAGGGAGCGGCTGAGGATTCCAAAGTAAAAAGTTGCGATATCGCAACGGAAAGAGAGGATTATATGATTATTACAGGAATGAAGCATTTTGAAAATGTATGCCAGAAGAAATTGGTTGAGTGGTATAGAAAAAATAGACCAGGGGTTGAAATTGACTTGGGCGATGTATTTATTGTTTGGTCATGCAAGACTTTACAGAATTATAAGTGTCTTGCATCTACGACAATAAGCGGAGATGGAATCTATGCTGAATATACGTTTAACGGCGATAAGCAAGAATTGTATGAAGATGTGTACAAGAAACTGACAAATATTTGCCACAAAGAGGAGTAAGCACGCGGGACTACCCTGGGTGCTATTTTTACGCCCAAAATTGCCCGGAACGGCGTAAAACTACCACCACAAGGGATGCAACCCCGTAGAAAAGCGTAGTGAGAAAGGAGCAATATGAAACGTAAATTTTTAGAGGACATGGGCCTGGCGAAAGAGCAGGTAGACAGCATTATGGCCGAGAATGGCAATGATATCGAGGCCATCAAACAGGAGCGGGATACTTACAAGGGGCAGCTGGAGACGGCGCAGTCAACGCTGAAAAGCTTTGAGGGCGTAAATATATCAGAGCTGCAAACGAAAGTGACAACACTTACAAACGACCTTGCAACCAGAGAGGCAGAGTATAAAAAGCAGTTGGCAGACCGAGACTTTAATGACTTGCTGAAATCCACGGCGGAAGGATTTAAGCCTAGGGATATCAGAGCTGTTATGCCTTTCCTGGACGTGGAAAAACTGAAATCCAGCAAGAACCAGGAAAGTGATATCAAAGCGGCCTTAGAGGCTGTAAAAAAGGACAACGGGTACCTTTTTCAGGATGTCACAATTCCGAGAGTGGTTGCACCCACTCCGGGGCCTGGCGGAGAAAAAACAGACGATACAAGGACACAAGCAAACAATGCCCTGAGAAGTATCTTGGGCAGAGAATAAGGAGGTAAACAATATATGGCAGTATATATTACAAGCAGAGCCGACGCGGAGGCCATTATCCGCGAACAGGTTATTTCAACTATTTTTCAGGACGCACCGAAGCAGTCCACATTCATGAGCATGGCGCGTAAGCTGCCGAATATGACCAGCAACCAGACCCGCATGAGGGTTCTTGACTTCCTGCCAACGGCTTATTGGGTGGATGGGGATACAGGAATGAAGCAGACCAGCCGCCAGGCATGGGACAACGTATTCATCGAAGCCGCCGAGCTGGCAGTTATTGTGCCGATTCCGGAGGCCGTGCTGGACGATGCGGAGTTCGACATTTTCGGGGAGATTACTCCAAGAGTCAACGAGGCGATCGGCCAGCGAGTGGACAGCGCTATTATTTTCGGTGTGAACCGTCCGCGTAACTGGCAGAACGATATCATCACACTGGCCAGACAGGCGGGAAATAATGTGGCAGTCGGATCCAATCCAGATTATTACAATCTGCTCCTGGGCGAAGGAGGCGTTATTTCCAAAGTCGAGGAGGACGGCTTTATGGCAACCGGAGCTTTGGCTGCCATGAGTATGAGGGCCAAGCTGAGGGGGATCCGCGCAACGGACGGCAGCCTGATTTTTAAATCCGATATGCAGGGTTCAACAAACTATGCGTTGGATGGGGCACCGATGTACTTCCCTCAGAATGGTGCTTATGACAATACTATCGCTCAGCTGATTGTTGGTGACTTCAAGCAGGCGGTATATTCCATCCGTCAGGATGTGACGGTAAAGATTCTGGACCAGGGTGTCATTCAGGACCCGACTACGAAAGAAATCGTCTATAACCTGGCACAGCAGGATATGGTTGCACTGCGTATCGTATTCCGTATGGGATGGGCGCTTCCAAACCCGGCCACAAGAATGGATGAAGACCGTGTAGGGTGTCCATTTGCTTACCTGGAGCCGTCTACAGCTGTAACAACCCAGAAAGTTACATTTACAGTAAAAGACAATGAGACATCACCTGTAGCAATTGCAGGCGCGATTGTAGATGTAAATGGATCTAGAATTAAAACTAATGAATCCGGTGTGGCAGAGTTTAACCTCCGCGCAGGAACATATCCAGCGAAGATTAAGAAGACTGGTTATGGCACAATCACTGAGACTGTAACCGTGGCAGCGGAAGCTGTGGCAAAGACGGTTACACTGATTAAGCAGTAGAAAGGAAGGTGTGCTGATGGTATACGCAGACGAAACGTTTTACACAGAGAAATATCTCCTGGGGCGAAAGCCTGTCATCAGCACCGGCTTCCCATTTTACGCCCGTCAGGCCAGTCAGCTGATTGACCAGTACACATTCAACCGCCTGAAAGATGCGTCAGAGGCTTCGGAAGAAGTGCAGATGTGTTGTTGCGAACTGGCCGAGGCGGAATGCCGGCGGGAGAAACAGCAGAAAGATTCTGGCGGGAAGACTGCCGAGAGGATTGGAACCTACTCTGTCAGTTTCGGCTCCGCCCAGGAGTTGGCTGCAGCTTCCGGCCGGGAACAGCGGGAAATCATCATGAAGTGGCTGGCTGATACCGGTCTGTGCTATCAGGGGGTGTGAAATGTATACGAATGCAGACTGTACGCTGTACCTGTACAGCAAGGAAGGCAAGGCCGAGAAGTACACCAGGTTTCCGGTCGGGGAAGTGTATTGGGAGGACGTGGAACAAGCCACTTTCCTGAAGACCGGACAGCGGAATGCCTGCTCCGTATTTCTGGTTATCCCTCTGGAAAGCCTGTCTGAGCCGGTTAATTTCACGAGGGGAAAAGACCTTGTTGTCAAGGGCATTGTTACGGACGAGATTGACTGTAGCAGCCAGGAGACCATGTCAAAGTCTCTGGCTGCCATAAAAGCGGCCCATGAATTGCTGACGGTTACCACAGTAGATGAACGGCTGTATGGCAACGAAACGGCACAGCATTACGAGCTATCCTGTAAATAGGGAGGGGAACATGTTAAACGGAAGCCTGGAGCTTAAATCAATAAACTTTATCCTGAAAAACCACGGAATCCAGCCAGGCGGACCAGTGCAGAAGGTGATAGACAGCGAGACTATGCGCTATATGGGGCCATATATGCCCAGACGGCAGGCGGGGGAACTGGAACACATGATGGTACTGTCCACCGTCATTGGCTCCGGACAGATAGACATTCCGGGACCATATGCCCATTATTTGCACGAAGGTATATTGTACGTGTCTCCGACGACAGGCAGCTCCTGGGCAAAGAAAAATGAAATTAAAGTACCGACGGAGCGAGAGCTGACTTATGCAGGCGCGCCGATGCGTGGGAAAAAGTGGTTTGACCGCATGAAAGCTGACCATAGGGGAGATATCATCCAGGCGGCGCAGGCCAAGATAGACAGAGGGGGAAAATAATGACAATTATAGATTTTATGCGACAGAAGTTGATGGAATATCCGAAGATATCAGAGTTTCTGGCTGGCGATGATATCCACATTGATTTTACGGATCCTTCTCCGGTCAATTATGGCCTGTCCAGTACCGGAGACAGCCTGGTCAAGGAGGATTTGCTGGGAAACCAGATACGGCAGCATAATTTTGTCATGTATGCGGTTAGCCAATCATTTACAGATTATAACCGGTTGGCCAACAGTAATTTTCTCCTGGAGCTGGCTTACTGGCTGGAACGACTGCCGGAAGAGGATGGCATATCCGGCACGGTGGAGAATCGGGAGTTTCTGGGGAAATTTATGAAAGCGACCACGGCCAATGCCATGAGCATGGGACTGATGGGAGAAACCATAGAGCAGGGCGTTATGTATCAGATACAGATATACGCCCAATACAAAATAGAAAGTGAGGAATTATAAATGCCAGATGTAACGGGTAAAATCAAACGAAAATTTATGGCACATTATATTGATTCTGCGCTTCCATCGGCTAGTAAAGCCGAATATTCCCGACTTGGGAAAGATCTGGAAGAATACACGGTAGAAATGAATGCAAACGTGGAGACCAAAAATAATATTTTGGGTGAGACATCGGTTACCCTTGACAGCTATCAGCCACAGGCTTCCACGGATCCATATTACGCAGAAGTCGGAGACCCATTGTTTGTACGGCTGCAGGCCATTGTAGACAAACGTCAAACGCTGGATGAACTTAAGACCAGTGTGGTGGAGGTGCATCTTTGGGAACCAGTTGAATCAGCGGAAGGTACCTATGTGGCCTACAAGGAGGATGCCATCATCGAAGTGTCCAGCTATGGCGGAGATACGACGGGGTATCAGATTCCATTTAATGTGCACCACACTGGAAACAGGGTTAGTGGCAAGTTTGTACTTGCTACAAAGACATTTACAGCCGATTCTGGGGTCGGAGCATAAGGAGGCAATGTATGCGCAGTATTAATTTTGATGATGGATTTAAGTCATTTTGTATCAATGGGGACGAAAACCGGGTAATCCGGTTTAACCCTGGTGACCCGAACATGCGAGTGCGTGCTGAGGAGGCACAGAAACGCATTCAGGAATGGGAAGGGAGCTTAAAGACAATCGCACTTAATCCGGATGGAACACTGGTAGAAGAGGACGAAGAAACATCCGCCGAACTGAGAAGCTTTGAAGATATGCTTCGCCGCGAGTTGAACTATGTGTTCAATGCCGATGTCTATGACACAATTTTCGCTGGACAATCGCCCGTGTGCATTGTCGGAAAAGAGAAGTTGTTTCTTTTCGAAGCTTTCCTATTGTCTGCAATGCCAATCATAGAAGAAGAGACAGAAGAATTCTTGGCTGCCAGTGCCGCCAGCCAAGCCCGGGTTGAGAAGTACACGAAGGGGTATAGAAAATGATTGGCTGGCTTCCGACGACCTTGGAGGTGGCCGGTGAAGAGCGAAAAATCCGGACAGATTTCCGGGATATGCTGGTCGTCATGCAGGCATTCGCTGACCCGGAGCTGCAGCCGGCTGAGAAATATGATGTAATGCTGATGATTCTATATGAAGACCTGGACAGCATACCGATGGAAGCAACGGAAGAAGCAATTAAGCAGGGGCTGTGGTTTCTGGATTGCGGACAGCAGGAGGATGATAAGCGGCCTCCGGTCAAAGTAATGGACTGGGAGCAGGACGAGAGCCTGGTATTCCCTGCGGTCAACAAGGTGGCCGGCCGGGAGGTCAGGGCTGTGGAGTACATGCACTGGTGGACGTTCATGGGCTATTTTATGGAGATTGACGACGGGACTTTTTCTATGGTCCTTGGCATTCGACAGAAAAGAGCCAAGGGAAAGAAGCTAGAGAAGTGGGAGCAGGAATTTTACCGCAATAACAAGGCCCTGTGTGATTTGAAGAAGAAATACACAGCCGAGGAACAGGAAGAAATTGATTATTGGAATAAGTTATTGGGTTAAGGCGCTGAACAGGCGTCTTATTTTATGCCCGGAGGAGAGGTGATAGTATGGCAGCTGGCGGAACTGACGGAAGTTTAAAGTTTGACACGAAGATAAATACCGACGGATTCGAAGAAGGCACAGGCAGCCTTTTAAAGGCAGCGGAAAAGCTTACGGCGGCGATTGATAACCTGTCAACAAAAATGGATAAGGCCTTTTCGTCTTCCGGTTCTGCCGCAGCGGCGACGGCCCGACAGGTGGATGAAGTTGCAGAGTCGGCCAGAAAAGCAAGGGAAGAGATGGAGCGACTTCAGAAGGAGAAAGCCGCGACTTTTACAGGAACGATTACAAACAACAATGCCTCTGCGTCTACCATTCCGGATGATGGGAAGCGGTACAATATTTACGGACAAGATGTCGATGCTATGATTGCGAAAAATCGGGAACTGGAGGAATCGGCAAGGCAGGCATCGGCTACCGTAACGGCCGAAACCCAGAAAGAGGAAAATTCTGTTGTAGGGCTGAAAGACTCTTTGCTTATCGCCGTGGAGTCCTTTAAGCACTTTCCGGATAACATTGTGGCAATTTTCCAACGTGCCGGCGCGTCGATGGACAGTGCAAGAACGAAGGCAAGGACATTACAGGACGAAGTGGACCGTTATCAGGATGCTCTGTATTATGCGGAGCAAAAAGGGCTTGGCCTGGGAGATCCAGAGTATGACAAGGCATACAAGGGCCTTACATTGGCCAAAAAGGCGGCTGAGGCTTATAAAAAATCCCTGATTGGGGTGGACAACACACAGAAAAAGGCCAGTAAGTCTGCCAACAAGATGGGTGGCTCCATGAAGCGGGTGCGGAAAGAAGCAATCCCACTGACAAAGAGCGTCCTGAAGTTGTCCAACATGTTTAAACTGATGCTTATCCGAATGTCGCTGCGAGCCGCCATCAAATCGGCGCAGGAAGGCTTCCAGAATTTGGCCAGGTATTCAGATGAGACGAACAAAAGCATATCTCTTCTGATGTCAGCTAATACACGGCTGAACAACAGCTTTTCAACAGCCTTCGCGCCACTTCTACAGGTAGCTGCACCGGCCTTGAAACAAATGATAGACCTGCTTTCCACCGGGGCTACCTACGCCGGGCAGTTCATCGCGGCGTTGACCGGAAAAAGCACCTTTGTAAAGGCTGTGGATGTCGAGGAGGATTATGCAGGCTCCTTAAAGGAAACGAACGACGAACTGAAAGAGAAAGAAAAGGCAACAAAAAAGCTTGCTTTTGCTTTTGATGATTTAATTCAGGCGCAGGGCGGAAAAGTAGATACAGATGCCTACAAACCTCCGACGCCGGACCAGATGTTTGAGACAGTCGAGGTTGAGGCTGATATCAAGGATTTTGCGGAGACAGTTAAAGGAGTGCTGTCAGGTCTATTCAACCCGATGCGGCAGTCCTGGGACGAGAACGGATCGACAGTAATTGCATCCGCCAAGTTTGCGCTTAATCAGTTGAAAAATCTGGGCGGCGATGTAGGAAAAACCTTTATAACGGTCTGGGACAAGGAAGGGTACGGGAAAGCAGTTACAGACGATCTCCTTATTTCGGTTTCCAACTTGCTATTTACAGTCGGGAACCTTGCAGATGGGCTTGACCAGGCATGGAAAAGCGGGGATACAGGGCTGCTTATTATGCGTCATCTGGGTGACCTTCTCCTGGAGGTGACCGGATTCTTCCGCGACGCGACAGGGGAGATTAAGATATGGTCGGCTACGCTTGATTTTTCACCACTGCTTAAATCTTTTGACGGGATTCTGGTTTCAAGTCGGCCAATTGTAAGAAAAATAGGGGATATCCTGTTATGGCTATTGAAGGATGTTCTCCTTCCACTTGCCAAGTGGGGGCTGGAAAATGGTCTTCCGGCAGCATTTGATTTAATAGCGGCAGCACTGGATGCATTTGATGCAGTGTTAGAAGCGTTGAAACCATTGGCGATGTGGTTATGGGAGGAATTTTTACAACCATTCGGAAAATGGACGGGAGAGGTATTTATCAAGGCGATTGAAAAAATTATAGAATGGCTGAAGAAGTTTTCGGGGTGGATATCAGAAAACCAAGAGCTGGTTGAAATAATGGCCACAGTAATATTAGGCTTTTTTGCCGCATTTAAGTTTGTGGAATTTGTAACGGGTGTTAAGAATATGTTGACGGTTCTTCCAAACTTGATTGGCGTACTGGGAGGCCTAATCGGAAATCTTAACCCCCTAACGTTGCTTCTTGGGCTAATTATTACATCGGCGGCACTTGTCGCCCAGGCATGGGATAAAATGACCCCACAAGAAAAGTTGGCCACAAAAATCATTGCTGTGGCTGGCGCAATCGGTTTATTGGCGATGGCGTTGGGAACTATTATGCATAATCCGATGATGGTTTCGATGGGCGGAATTGTGGCGGCCGCAGCTGGAATTACAGCAATAGGAATCGCTATAAGTGCATTAACAAGGGGCAGCAATGCCAGCACATACAGCAGCAGAGCTGGTAACTATATGGGTCAGGGCTATAATTTGGCTACGCAGGCAATCCCTCGCCTGGCCACTGGCACCGTGGTTCCGCCACGCGCCGGCGAGTTTGCGGCTATCCTGGGGGACAACAATCGCGAGACAGAGGTTGTGTCACCACTCTCAACGATTGAGCAGGCCTTGGATAATGTGATGGCAAAGTACATGGGTGGAAACGGAGGCAATCGGCAGATAGAAGTAAATATGTATCTTGACCGCCAGCGTCTTGGCCGTGCGGTATATAAGCTAAACAACGAGCAGAAGCAGCGTGTCGGTGTTCGACTGGTAACGGAGGGATAAGCATGAGAGAAAGCATATTTTCAATTGATGGCGTTGAACTTCGCGTTAACGTCATTAAACTAGAGCGCGGGTTCTCGGTCACTGACACGGAAAACTCCGGCCGCACGCAGGACTTTAGTATGCATAGGGATGTTGCAGGAACGTTTTACAACTACACGCTGGAAGTCGAACCGGAGCCGGAACACCGGGCGGACTATGACACGTTTTACAATATTATCTCCGCCCCGGTTGAGTCCCACCGGATGGTGTTTCCGCACAATCAAGAGACGCTTGAATTTAAGGCCTATGTCACACAGGGGAAGGACAGCTTGAAACGCATCAGTGGGAAAAACTTGTGGAGTGGCCTGTCCGTGTACTTCGTGGCAATGGAGCCGCAAAGGAGGCCGTAAGATGTTTCTAAAGCAAACCATATTATCAGACGTCATCGAGAATAGCGAAGGGCCTAAAATTGTATATGACGACGTAGCCCCGTATGCCAAGGAACACAGTCAGCCGCAGGTGATTGACATTGGCCTGCGGCCCAGGAAGGGGCTGTACCCGGGAACGAAATTATACCCCCGGGCAACGACTGTCCGCCAGGAGTTCCCGGACTTAAAACGGGATGACCTGACCTATCCGGGATATTCCATTTGCGCACCACGGTTCGCCCTGCTGAACGGGGAATATGTCAACTTCCCGGATAATGCGTCCGACTATGGATATATCAGCGACGAATTGTCAGGGGAAGACCGGCAGTTTTCGCACACGTACACCACAGTCGGTCTGCATCCACGGCCCGGGCTTCGGCCAGCACCATTCTTTTTTCCGGCCAAAACGTCGGAGCGGAAGGTAAGTAACCCGGAGCTGACCGTCCTATTCAGCCAGAAATTTACTTCGGTTGGTATCTTAATTACATTCAATTTGATGTCAGGTGATTATTGTACAAAAATTAATGTGCAATGGTATGCAGACGGAAAACTGTTGTCGTCCATGGAGTTCGCGCCGGATTCGGAACGGTATTTTTGTAGCAACTATGTACAGTCTTATGACAAGATTGTAATCGCCTTCCTTGAGACATCCAGGCCACGCCGGCCGGTATTTGTGACCCGAATCGATTACGGAATCTACAGGGAGTTTTTCGGGGATGAAATAAGCGAAATTTCCTGCCAACAGGAAATCAACGCCATTTCTGAAAATGTCAGCACCAACACCATGACATTCACGGCCCGGACACGTTCTAACATCCCGTTTGATTTCCAGAAGAAGCAGAAGCTGAACCTGTTCTTCAATGGCCGTCGATTGGGAAGTTTTTATTTAAAAAATGGGGCTAGAAAAAATAAGACGGATTACTATATGGACACGCACGACGCGATTGGAGTCCTGGACGGCAGCGAGTACCACGGCGGTATTTACACCGGACAGCAGCTGGGAGCCGTGCTAGAGGAACTGTTTTCTGGTGAGGACTTTAATTACCTCCTGGACGATACTCTTGTTTCCGTCCCGTTGTATGGTCATATCCCCTACACGACCAAACACAACGCGCTTGTGCAGCTGGCTTTTGCGGCTGGTGCCGTGGTCGATACATCAAACTATGATGGAGTCTTAATCTATCCACAGCAGACAGCGGTAAGTGGGGAGTTTTCCACTGCCGATACCTTTGACGGTCTGACGTTGGAGCATAACGATGTGGTTACTGGTGTGCGGCTGACCGTTCACTCCTGGCAGCCGACGCAGGAGGTGGAGGAACTATACAACGATGTTTTATCTGGCAGGGCAGAGATTATCTTTTCTGATCCACACCACAGCTTGTCTATTACCGGCGGGGAAATCATAGAGAGCAATGCTAACTATGCCATTGTGGCCGGAACCGGTGCAGTGGTAGTGCTGACTGGTAAAAAATACAATCACATGACATCATCAATGTTACGGGAAAATCCCAACATTGCCTTTAATAAAAATATTAAAGAAGTATCAGACGCGACGTTGGTGCACGCTGGAAACGCCCAGGAGATACTAAACCGGGTATATGAATACTATCAACGGGCAGAAAACGTGGTCGGCGATGTGCTGCTGGCGGATAAGGTGCTTGGCCAGGTGGTAGGCGTTGATACCGGCTATGATGGCCGAAGAACCGGGACGTTGGAAAGCATTGACTATCAATTCAGCCTGCGAGAAATCCGCGCGGAGGTAACTATCCATGAGTAAGTATATAGACAACCTTATATATGACAGAACGGTGCAGGATGTACAGGATATGACCACGAAGGCCTACATTGATTACCAGGACTTAAATCGAATCGAGCTGGCGATCAAGTGGGTATCCCACGTCTTAAACCAGTATGGATACCGAAACGAAACCCACAACAAAGTAAACTGGAAGCCAGAGGATCGACGGACAGACAGTGAGATGGAGCGGCTGCGGGACAATCTGGCAGCAATACGGGCAGCCTATTACACGCCGTCCAGTACGCCGCAAACTCCGGAACGCATCACATATACCTCCATTTACCAGGCGAATTTTATCGAACAGATTATCCATGACATTGGCGTACTGGTAGAACGGTCTTCTCCGGGGATGCAGCATTTTGATTTTAAGGTTGGCACCCGGGCGCTGGGAAATAGGGAGGTGAAACTGTGAGTCTGAAAGAAAATTACAAGAATGATATCTATCAGGGAAATCGAAAATATCAGACGGTCCAGAATGAAGACGGAACTATATCTCTGCGCGATGTCACTGTCTACACGCAGGAGGGAGATATTTTTTCGGCTGATGATTTTAACGCCACCAATAGAGCAGTCAACGCTATTGATAAGGACAATACGGCGTTCCGAAGTGAGATTATGGAAGACGTCCAAAACCTGGAGACACAAGTCGGAGCCTTTGTGGGGGAGACGTTGCTATCGTTTTCTGCTTCCGGATGGAGCAGCACGGCGCCGTATACGCAGACAGTTTCTTTTGCAGGGATAAAAGAGTCTGACACACCGGTATACGGCCTGCGTCTGACTGGAACCCTAAGCAACGTGACTGTTGAGGCCCAGAAACTGGCCTGGGGCTACATAGATCGCATCGCATCCGGAAACGGAAGGGTGACGGCATATTGTTACAGCAAAAAGCCTGGAACTAGTATTACAGTGTCCGCGAAAGGGGTAAGGAATGGCTGATGGAGTCTTATTAAAGCATGGAGCTGGATTCGACAATTCTGGCCTGACTGCGGTTCCGGCCGATGTTAAACAGCCGATAAAGTTTTTGGGCGCCGGCAGCAAAGAGCCCCAACAAGGTGCTATGCCGGTAATACCTGCAATCACAAAGGATATGGCGATCAACGAGAGATACAACATCGTACCCGGGTATCATGGTGGCGAAGATGTGTTTCGACAAACGGGAGTTAAAACGGAAACGGGACAGACGATCGACCCAGGAGCCGGAGGGATTACGTTAAACGTCATTGGCAAGGTGCTGACATCCAACACAATCATAATGAGCGTCGAGAACCTGCGGCCAGAGGTAATCAAGGATGGTGTGCCGGTGGGAGATATTGTTGGAACCTATCAGGGCTTTCCGGATGAGGAGTGATGAAGTATGGCGGATGGATTACTTGACATGATTATACAGAGCGCGGACTTTGAGAAATTAAATGTGAAGCCTGGCGACGTCCTGAAAGGCAAGTTATATGTGGGACCCGACGGCCAGGTGCATGCGGGGGAGATGGAGGATCGGCGTTCGCCGACGCTGTATATTGATTTGAATGGAAGGTTGACTCTTCCGGCCGGAAAATATGATGGCGGAGAAGTACGACAAAGTATCCCGACGATGGAAGAAACACATATTACCCCTGGCAGTAAGCAGATTACCGTATACACAGACGGCATGTATATGACCGGGAATATCATCGTGGACAAGCTAAGCAACCTTGTCCCTGAGATTATTAAGCTGGGCGAATATGTAGGTGGGGTGGGTCCCGGAACCTGGCAAGGATATATTGTAACTGACCCAAAGACTTTTTACTATCGTGGCACATTCGCTCCAGGGCAATCCATATCAGACTATATTGCTTACGATTATGGAAGCTATAAGGCAGATAGGATAGAAGATAGAAAATATATGGAATTTCACGCCATTAAGTTGGGGAGCAGTGGTGGAAACATGGTTTATTCCGTTTTTAATGCTCCGATTGACCTGACATATGTAAATAAATTAGTGATTGAATATTCGGTCTACATGCCGGTAAGCGCAACAACACATTTTGAAGCATTTATTACGCGTGAAAAAAATATAAGATATCAAGCAACGGATAGATTGAGCATAGCATCACAATCAGTGGAGATTACCAAAAAAGATACTTCGGGTACGATTAGAACTATGGAGATAAATGTTAGTGCGCTATCAAGAAGTGCTTATTTGAGTCTGTTCGTATCATTTACGGTTGATACCTTTAAATTGTTTTTACATTCTGTCAAATTTGAATAAGGAGGAAATATGAGTATAAACATAAATCCAATTGAAACTTATGTCCCAACAATATATGTAAATAATTCGGAGCCGGATTTGGACGAAACAAATCTAAATCACGCGGAGCAAGCACTAAAGCGTGTCACGGATGCAGCGAACGCGGCAATCTTAGCCCTGGAGTCTCTCGATTCGGCCAAAATTGACGCTGCTAAGATTGTAAATAACCTTCTGGCAACAGATACATCCACAGTTCTGTCCGGTCCGATGGGTAAGGCACTAGGGGATCGACTTACTGCAGCTGAGAATCTGCTTACTAAGTTAAATGGCGAGATGATAAAAACTGCCGATGCCACATGGTTTGATAATGGTCTGAAAATTAGTATTATTGGAACCCCAGGGAATGCAAATTATCGTTTATCATTCCAAAGCAAGAAAAACAATGTGTGGTATGGGGACATTTTGTTTGATAGGCATGATTAGCCTTCAATTAACAATACAAAATGGCGAGGCTATTAAATGCATGTTTGGAATATCAGATCGAGATTTAAATAATGCCACACATCCGGGGATATATTTAGTAGACTTTGGTGCTTCCAGTGTAAAAAACGGACCAGATACAGGGGAATACTTTACGGGAGCGTTATTTATTATTAGCTCTGGCAACTTTCTAATTCAGTTGTTTTTTGATGGCAACCAATATTTTCGCAAAAGATTTTATAATTCCTGGACTGCTTGGATTAAAACCACTCGTGATTTGTAATCATTAAATGGCGATCTGTATAAATGGCTAAACGTGACACGCTTGGATACGGGTAACGAT
>OWIE01000067.1_pt1 | contig 43297 bp, 33 predicted proteins | sample 1733001 | NCBI WGS metagenome assembly OWIE01 (sample SAMN05065778, study PRJEB22554) | human gut metagenome | biome: ENVO:2100002; feature: ENVO:00000062; material: ENVO:00002003 | host: Homo sapiens | place: USA | reverse complement strand
CCTTACAGGGGACGCTTCCGCTCGGATAATCACGCAGCGGTACTAAGGCTGCAAAAGGACGCAGCCTAAGGACCGGCGTGTTTATGACGCCCCTTACAGGAATCCTTGCAGGGCAGCGGCTGTACAGGGAAGGCGTCAGGAACCGTGGGCAGACACAAGCGGCTCCGATGTTTTTATCTGTATCCCCGGCCGAATCAACAGTGTACAAACTTTTCGCTTTTTGTTATAATAGGAGCAGAAGTTTTTTCGAAAAATATAGGGATATACGGCTCCTCCGTATATTCCCCAAACTATAAAAGCGAGGATGCGTATATGAGCAAAAAAAGAGCAGTCGTTTCCCTGGGGCATCAGGCTCTGGGATATACCACAACAGAACAGTGGGATGCCGTAAAAGTTACCGCCAAGGCTCTGGCCGATTTGGTGGAAGCCGATTACCAGCTGACTATCACACACAGCAACGGCCCCCAAGTCAGCATGATACACAAGGCCATGACGGAGCTGCGCCGTGTATATATAGACTATACTGCCGCTCCCATGTGTGTATGCAGCGCCATGAGCCAGGGATATGTGGGTTATGATATCCAGAATTCCCTGCGTGCGGAGCTGCTGAGCCGGGGTATTTCCACACCGGTCAGCACCATCCTCACACAGGTTGCCGTAGATCCTTATGATGAAGCCTTCTATGAGCCCACCAAGCTCATCGGCCGCTATATGTCAAAGGAAGACGCGGAAACAGAACAGAAAAAAGGAAACTTTGTCATTGAAGAACCCGGCAAGGGCTTCCGCCGTATCGTGGCGGCTCCCAAGCCTATCGATATCCTGGAAATCGACGCTATCCGTACATTGGCTGATGCCGATCAGGTTGTCATTGCCTGCGGCGGCGGCGGAATTCCCGTCATTCCTCAGGAACACGCCCTGAAGGGTGCTTCCGCAGTCATCGAAAAGGACTGCATCGCAGGCAAGCTTGCCAGCGATCTCCATGCGGATCAGCTGATTATTTTAACCAGTGTAAAGCAGGTTTACAAGGATTACCAGAAAGAAACGGAAACTCCCATACGCCGGATGAATATTCCGGAGGCCAGGGCATATATCCAGGACGGACAATTCGAAGCCGGGACCATGCTTCCCAAAATCGAAGCCGCTGTTTCTTACCTGGAAGCGGTTCCTTCCGGAAGCGTGCTGATTACTTCTCTTGATTTCGTCGGGGATGCCGTCAGAGGAAAAGCTGGGACTTTAATTACCGCATAAAATATATCTACCAGAAAATGCCCGCGGAAGGGAATTCCTTCCGCGGGCATTTTCTGGCAGATATATCTTTCACATCTGATACAACGCCGTCATAATCGGCATGGTAATGATACACAGCAATGTTGTAAGCACATTAATCGCACTGGCATAATCCGCATCGCGTCCATAGATCTGTGCCATCTGTGTAATCGTGGATGCAGACGGCGTAATACAGGCTATCAGGGTAATCAAAAGTATATTCTTCCCTCCGTCCGCCCATGCCGCCATTCCGCTGTATTTTAAAAAGAGCAGAATAAGAAGCGGACAGATCACAAGCCGCAGCAGGGTAACGAACCAGATCCTTCCCCGTGACAAAACCCTGGCAAAATCGGTTTCCGCAATCAGCATCCCTGTCACCAGCATAGCCAGCGGCCCCACCATGCTTCCCACCGTATCTACCGCGTCCTGTACAGGCTCAGGGAAATGAATCCCTGTAAGCAGTAATAATATCCCTGCAAATATGGCAATCATATTAATATTCAGAAAGATTTTCTTTAAATCCGGTTTCTTTTCTCCGCATAAAGTAACTTTGCCATGGCTCCATATCAGAGTCATCTGTACTGCCAGAAAAACACTCGCGTATATCACCCATTCCGCTCCCAGCATCGCGGAAACAAGAGGTATCACCAGGTTCCCTGCATTGGAGTATATAATGGAAACCTTTTCCACTGCATCCATGCGGAATACGTTTCCAACTGCAGAGACAAAAAGAATCAGACCAACATTAATAATAACGGCTGCTGCCAGCGCCAGAAGCAGCCCTTTTCCGATCTCTTCTGTAAAATCCACCTGAAATGCCGCCAGAATCACACATGGTACGATTAGATGAATCGAAAGCGCGGAAATCACTCTGCTGTCACTCTCTTTTAAAATCCTGCATTTTACCAGCAATATCCCCATGCCCATAATCAAAAATAGCGCTATGATTTTCTTTATTAATATAACTACTATCATAAGTATCTCCGCGGCCCTTTTATTTCATCTCCGTTATTATTCCCACTGATTTACAGATCCCCAAACAGGCATTTGGACACCTTCATAAAATCTTTATCCCTTTTTGCCAGTATAGCCTTATCTCTGCCCTTACTGTAATCATAAAATCCTTTTCCTGACTTCACTCCGAAGTTTCCGTTCCCGTATAGTTCCTTAAGCATATCGTGAACTTCTCCGACATCGCTTATGTCCTTAAAAAGGTAGGATGCGATATTATAAAAAGTATCCAGTCCTCCCAGATCCGCTATTTCAAACGGCCCCAGACATGCGTACCGTAATCCCAGGCCATATTTGAAAACCTTATCGATATCTTCCTTCTTTGCAACACCGGCTTCCACAAGGCTCATGGCCTCCCTCAATATGGCGAACTGAAAACGGTTAACCAGAAAACCAGGAACCTCCTTCTGCAGCCTGACCGGATAACGATGGATATCACAGGCGATATCGTAAACAATATCCGCTGTTTCCTGTTTTGTCTTTTCTCCCTTAACCACTTCCACCAAAGGACAGATATGCGGAGGATTCAGCCAATGCATACCGCAGAAACGTTCCGGTTTTTCTATTGCTTCTGCAATTTCCGTAAGGGAAAGCCCGGACGTATTACTTGTCAAAACTGCTGTTTCCGGGACTATATCTGATATTTCCTTCCAAAATCCATGCTTGATTTCCATTTTTTCAATTATGGCTTCTATGACAAAATCAGCCTTTTGAAAGCATTCCTTATTGCCGGAAAATGTAATCCGCCTCCTGACCCCGGCTGCTTTTTCCTCGTCCAGCTCTCCCGCTTCCATAGCTGCCGCCTGGTTAACAGAAATAAGGCTGCTGCTTTTTTCCAGCGCTTCTTCACTGATATCATATAATATCACATTATACTCATGAGCTGCAAACAGCTGTGCAATGGAAGATCCCATAATGCCTGCTCCTGCAATCACTACATTATTAATATCATGTACCATATTTAATCCTCCGTCAGCGGCAGCTTTACAAGTGCGGTTCCATCCACTACCATGATACCATCCTGATTTGTGACCACTGTTCTTAATTCTGCCTTACCCTTTTCCATAAGCTCTGTAATTTCCACCTTTGCCGTAATGGTATCCCCTAGGTAAACAGGCTTCAGGAATCTGGCCTCCTGTTTCATGTAAATAGTACCCGGCCCCGGCATTTTACCTGCAATAACCGTGGATAAAAAAGAAGCTGTCAGCATTCCATGTACGATTCTCCTGCCAAATGGCATGTTCTTTGCCTGCTCTGCATTTACATGCAGCGGATTGAAATCTCCCGTAATACCCGCAAACCCATATACATCACATTCCGCTATTGTTTTGGAAAAACTTGCGCTTTGACCTATTTCATATTTCATTTCAATACCCCACATTTGCCTTTCCCTTTAAATGCAGCATCTGCCTGGCTTCATCACTGTTCGCGATTTCAAAATCAAGCGATTCCAGTATATTTCTTATTTTCTTGACCTGCTGCGCATTACTTTCTGCCAGTTCACCCGCTGGGTTAATATACAGACCGTCTTCCATTCCCACGCGTACGTTTCCCCCGTTCAAAGCACTCAGGGTTTCGAGCTTAAACATCTTTCTTCCCACCCCCACACTGCTGTATTGAATATCATTGCCCAACATTTTTTTAGCCTGTTCTATCATAAACATCAGTGTTTCGTTGTTGGCAGGCATACCGCCCTGCACCCCCGGAACAAACTGGATATATATCGGCTGGGTTATAATTCCCTGTTTTTTTAATATTTTCAGATTATTCAGCTGACCATAGTCAAATACCTCATATTCAGGCAGGGTACCGCAGTCATTCATAGTACGGATACAATATTCCATATCGCGGAAAGAATTGCGGAAGACGTTATCCCAGGTTCTTTCCACATACTCCCGTTCCCAGTCATAAACAGTCTCATCCACATCAGCCAGAAGCCTGTTATAGCAGAAATTCATGGAACCGGCATTGGCGGAGGCCATTTCCGGACGGAACTTTTCGATGACGGAAAACCGTTCTTCCACACTCATACCGTTGGCACCTCCTGTTGTAATTCCAATCACCGCATCACATTCCCTGGCAATCGACGAAAGAATATAACGGAATATACCATGATCTGTCGTGGGTTTTCCCTCCTCATCTCTGGCATGGATATGTATGACAGCCGCTCCCGCCTTATGTGCTTCCACAGCGCTTTGAATTATTTCATCCGGATTTTTAGGCAGATGAGCCGAAAGGCTTGGTACATGCGTCGCTCCGGTAATTGCTGCGCTGATAATAACCTTTTTATCTTTTATATACATACTCTTTCCCTCTCTTCCCAATCTGCCGCCTTCATTATGGCCAGAGATTCCGCCGCCCGATCCGGATTAATACGGCAGTCAATTTCAAGGCTCACGGCGCCCTGATATCCGGCCTTAATAAGGTTTTGTATTCTTTCCTGATGGATCCGGGCTCTTTCCGGTTTCAAATAAGATCTTTTATCCGGCCCTCCGTCATCATCCGATATATGAACATGGCTTATGTACGGCATAAAATCCTTCATATCCAAATCAGCTTCCCCGACATGCTCCATATTATAAAAGTCTGCTATTATACCTGTTTTATTCTGTTTCATTTCATCAATAATTGATACTGCCTCCGGCATAAAATTGATAAAATTACAAAAGCAAGGCGCTAATGGCTCCAGACAAATTTCAATATCAAACACAGCGAATTCTTCTGCCGTAATTTCCAAAAATTCCTGCAGCTGCCTCCTTGCGGTCATCCTGGGATATCCCTTTGGAAGATTTCTCGATTGCGGCGAGCCGATTCCCACCATGGAAGCGCCAAGGGCTTCCGCCCTGCCTGCACATAATTTTGCATACTTTTTTATACTGCCCATATCAAACCCCGGTCCCGCCATTTTTAAAGCGGGAGGGCAGTACCCGTTAATTCCCAGTACCTTCAGCTTAAGGCTTTCCAGCTTTTTACACAATGCGGCATATTCACCGTCAGACAGGGAAACCAAATATTTCCCCATAAACTCTGCATAGTCATATCCAATATCCTTTACAGCATCCAAATCCTGTGGATCTAATAAAGCACAGCCAAATTTCATGATATTCCCCCCTTTTGCCTGAAAAACCTCCTTTACCCTGTCCGGCAAAGGAGGTTCTGCACTATAAAGGATTAACCTTCATACTTTACCTGATTATTCACTACACTTTCATCCAGCTCCCAGCCCAGCTTTTCATATTTCTCACGGCGGGCATTTTTATCATTGAACAGTTCTCTGTGGGCATATTTAGCCACATCTTTTGCAATCTTTCTGGGAACTGCAATAACACCATCACCATCTGCAACAATGATATCTCCCGGGCATATTACCACCCCTCCGATAGAAACAGGAATATCTTTGGCATCATACCGAATCCTGACCTGATCCATTTTCTGTGATACAAAATAGCTCCATACAGGGATTTCTTCTTTTATTACTTCATCGGTATCACGAATTCCCCCGCCATTCATGACAAATCCCCGCGCACCTTTGATTTTGGCTCCCAGTGCATTTTCCGACCCCATAAGACCGGCATCAACCCCGGAAACATCAATAGCCAAGAAATGTCCGTCCTCTATTTCATCAAACCAGGGATAAATACATACATTGCCATAGTACCAGTTAGACCACTTCGTATATTCATCGCCTGTAACCATAGGATCCGGCCCTTCATAGGGCATATATCTGGCAGTTTTTGCAATTCCTACCGCTTTCGTACGATACAGCGGCCTGATTTTGTAATCCAGAGTTCCATAATGATGGTATCCTGCCCAATCCATCCCGTCTCTGACATCTGCCACACGCAGTGGCTCAAAAAGTTCCAGTAATTCCTTGTCTTCGTTATTCATAATGTCCTCCTGATTAGTTTATATAATTAATTTTGATTTGCATCCAATATACTGTTGGCTTCTTTCATAAATGCCCCAGCCGCAGCCGCAGAATCTTCCTGTCCATATCTCACTTTATCTGCAGCCGTCTGATATGCTGTTGCAATTTCACTGGCTCCTTTTGCTGCAGGTGTTGCCGTTTCACACAAAGGCATAAGTGCAAGAGCAAAATCAATTGCCTTCTGATTGGGTTCATCCAGTAAGGGTTTGATAAATTCAGCCATATCTGAATTGGCGGGAACACCCTGATCCATCTTAAAGAGTTCCATAGACTGTTCTGTATTTACGAAGAAATTAATCAGTTTCGCGGCCGCAATCTGGTGCGCTTCATCAATATTGGAAGATATGGCAAAATGGGCGCCTTCCAGATATTCTGCCCTGGTGCCGTCTGCAGCAGTGGGAATCCTGATTGCTGTAATATTGTTATCCGGCATGGCATCCGCATATAAATATAACTGATTAATAGGAACATTATGTATTACCATTTTTCCTAATGAGAACAGTCTCTGTTCCAAAGCCAGGGATCCATCCTCTGAGGCTGTCGCCGCGTCCGGAATCGCACCTTCATCCCTGAATGTATTCCACATATCAAGGAAATCAATCATTGTCTGTTCCTCAAACCCCAGCCGTCCATCTTCCGTATAATTATCCCCGCCTGCCTCTCTTGCTGCCCAGCGGAAGCAATTGATATCAGCAGAACTGTCTCCTGCAAAATAGATACCTTTACCGGCGGCGGCTTCTGAAAACTTCTTCGCTTCTTCCCCGAACTGATCCCATGTCCAATCCTCATCGTATGCCGGAAGGGTCACCCCATACTGCTCAGCCAGTTCATTATTCACAAGATAGCAGGTAAAGCTCACTCCCATGGAAACCATATAAAGAGTATCCTGATATTTGCCGCTGTCTATGATTGCGTCTGAAAACTTCGACAGATCAATCGTACCATTATCTACAAGAGGCTGAATATCCAGCAGGGCTCCTCTGAGAGCATAGTCCGCAGCATACTGCGGATGCATGCCGAATACATCAGGTGCATTTCCTCCCGCAACCTGTGTGGACATTTTAGTCCAGTAATCCGACCAGGACATAGGTTCTCTCATGACCTTGATGTCGGGATTGGCTTCCTCAAATCTGTCGCATATTTCATTGTACATATCGTTTCTCTTGGTATCACCCCACCAGGTAAAACGAATTTCCACTTTTTGTCCGTCTGTCTGAACGCTTTCCCCGGCCGGAGACTCTGATGTCTGTTCTCCTTCCGTCTTACTTTCAGCAGCAGGAGCTGAACCTTCTGCGGGTTTGCTCCCCCCGCACCCGATGGACGAAAAAGCCATTACAGCCGCCAACATCACTGTCAGCAATTTTTTGTGTCTCATACTTTAAAACCTCCCTAAATTTTATAGAACCGTATTCATAAGTGATCTGTCTTTCCGATCACACGGTTTCAACTATAGCAGCATCTTGTCCGCTTCGTCGAATCAACCTTTGATACTTCCTGCTGTAATACCATCCACCAGATAATTCTGGAAAAATACAAACATAAAAAACAACGGAAGCAAAGATAAGGTTGACATGGCAAACAACGCTCCCCAGGAACTGTTTCCGGTGGCATCCACAAACTGGCGCAGCGCCAGAGCTACCGTAAATTTATCAATCCCTGTAATATAAAGCATCTGGGAAAAGAAATCATTCCAGGTCCAGATAAAAGTAAATATCATAGTGGTAACAATAGCAGGCACAGATAACGGTACCGTAATACGGATAAACCGCTGCCATTGTCCGCAGCCGTCACAAATGGCTGCTTCATCAATTTCTTTCGGCAGGCCTCTCATATACTGTGTCATCAGAAAGACAAAGAAACCTTCCGTAGCCAGGAACTTGGGGACAATTAAAGGTAAGTATGTATTAATCCATCCCAGCTTGTTATACATGATGTACTGCGGAATCAGCTTTACATGCATGGGCAGCATTAATGTCCCCATCATCAGCGCAAACCAGAGGCCTTTTAAAGGAAACCTGATTTTAGCAAATGCATTTGCCGCCATCAGACAAGAGGTCAAATTACCAACCATTGCCGCAATAACGATTATAAAAGAATTGATATAAAATCTTGTAAACGTAACACCTGACAATCCCTGCCATCCCTGGATATAATTATCCAGCCGAAAAGACTTCGGGAAAAAATCAGTTCCCTGGAAGATTTCCAGCGTATCCTTAAAGGATGCACTTATCATCCACAGCAGCGGATATAGCATAAGCACCGCAAATAAAATAATTAACGTATGATAAAGGACAGTCCCTATTTTTCTTTTCATTTTCATTTTCTCCTATCAATCATCGTAAAACACCCAGAATTTGGCAAATAAGAACATAAGCCCCGTAACTGCCGCAATAATAACGAGCAATATCCATGCCATCGCGGATGCATATCCCATCTGGAAATGGTTAAACGCTTTTATATAAAGATATAATGAATAGAAAAGAGTGGAATCAAGCGGTCCTCCCGTTCCATTGCTGATAATATAAGCGGAATTGAATGACTGGAACGCATTGATTACCTGCATGACAATATTAAAAAATACCATAGGGGTGAGCAGAGGCAGCGTGATTTTGAAAAACTGTGCCACCCTCCCCGCTCCATCCAGGGTAGCCGCCTCATAATAATCCTCAGGAATCTGTTTTAAGGATGCCAGAAAAATTACCATTGATGCACCGAACTGCCAGACCGCAAGAACAATCAAAGTATTTAATGCAGAGGAAGGCGTCGCTATCCAGTTTTTTCCTTCCACCCCAAAGGCTGCAAGTATCTGATTAAATACTCCCTCTTTATTAAAAAGCTGTCTCCACAAAATAGAAACCGCTACCGAACCGCCAAACAAAGACGGCAGATAGTACATAGCCCGGTATACTTTCACTCCCCGCCTGTTCTTTTTCAGCATCAGCGCAATCAGAAGTGCAAAAGCCAACTGCAAAGGCACACTGACAATAACATATTTAAAAGTAACTTTTAAACTGTTAATAAATCTTGCATCTTCAAACAACGACACATAATTTTTTATTCCCACAGGTATGGCCGGCGTCAGCATATCATATTGTGTAAATGAAAAAAACAGTGATGCCACCATTGGTATCAGGGTAAGGCAAAAGAACCCGATTAACCATGGAAGTAAAAATAAATATCCTGCGATCCCTTCCTTAACATTCTTTTTCAACTAAAACGCTCCTCTCTTTTATAACTCAAATGTAATATCTGCCCCTTTTCTAATAAAAACAGGAATTTTATCCAGCGGCGCATTAACCTCAGCCCTGGTTGTACCCCTGTATTCCGATTTGTCTGAGGCATGTATCCAAATATCATCTCCCGGAAAATATACCACCTTTTTCCTCTGCCCTTCTTCGGTAACCGGTGCCACAAGAATATCCTTTCCGAACAGATATTCATCCTTCACTTCCCAACATGCCGGATCATACGGATACTCAAGGAATAAGGCCCTCATAAGCGGTATCCCTTTTATATGCGCCGCCTCCGTCAGGCTTACCAGATACTCTTTCAGCTGCTGTCGCAGCAATACGTATTTTTTCAGAATCGTGTAAATTTCATCTCCATAGCTGAATATTTCATTAGCCTGTCCGCTTGTAAACTGTCTGACTCCATTCCGGAATTCCTCCTCCAGCTTTTCAAAGGGCTGCCTGGCTCCATGCATTCTCAATACCGGAGTAAAAACCGCCCATTCGAACCAGCGGATCAACAGTTCCCGGAATGTCGGGCTTTCGGAATACCCTCCCAGGAAACCGCCGACATCTGTTGTCCACCACGCAATTCCGGCAATCCCCATATTGATTCCTGCCTGCACCTGCTCTCTCAGGGCCCGAAAAGAAGAATGGATATCTCCAGACCAGACAAGAGTTCCGTATTTCTGGCTCCCTGCCCAGGCACAACGGATCAGATTCATGATCTGCCGCTGCCCTGCAGCCTTCATGCCATCCCAGAAAGTCCTTGCATACTGTACCGGATAAAAATTACTCACCTCCAGGGCCGGTCCTTCCTGATACCTGAAAAGATCATAATCATACGGACTGAATTCAGGTTCGGCCTCATCCAGCCAGAACATGCGAATTCCCTTCTCATAATAATTTTGTCTGCAAAGATCCCATACAAATTCCCTGGCTTCTGCTGAAAACGGATCCCAAAACCTGGCTTCTCCCATCCAGTTCATGTGTATCTGAAGTCCCCGGTCATTTTTTACGAGGAATCCCCGATCCTCCATCTCCTTTTTATCCCCCGCGGCGGCATCTACCGTTGGCCATACGGAAACCATTACCTTAATCCCATATTTTTTCAGTTTCTTCACCATGCCCACGGGATCCGGCCAATCCTCAGGTTCAAAACGGAATTCGCCCTGCTTCGTCCAATGAAAAAAATCAATAACCAGAACATCCAGGGGTATATTACGTTTTTTATAATTATCTGCGATCTCCAGAACCTCCTTCTGGTTTTTGTAACGCAGCTTCGACTGCCATAATCCCAGAACACAAGACGGCATCATCGGAGAACGGCCAACAGCCTGTGTATACTGTTCCAGTATTTCACTCGGTGTTTCCGCCGCTGTAATATAATAATCCATCTTTGCCGTACGTTCCGCCGTCCATTCCGTTCGGTTATTGCCAAAAATCACTTTTCCGATTGCCGGATTATTCCAAAGGAAACCATATCCCCTGCTGGAAAGGTAAAAAGGAACACTGCACTGTGTATTTTTCTGTTCCAGATCAAGAATCTCCCCCTTTTTATTCAGATTCGTTTCCTGATATTGTCCCATACCGAATATTTTTTCATCTTCATATGCTTCGAACCTTACGGTCAGCCGATATTCTCCGGCTCCCTGGACAGCCTTTAACTCCCTCGCCGCCGTATCCTGCGGCACCGCATAGCGTTCCAGCCGATTCCTGTTTCTCCAATACTCTTCCAGAAGTACTTTACCTGTGTCATCTCTGAAGCATATCCATCCTTCGGGATTGATTTCGGCCTTTATTTTTCCGTTTTTAATAGTTCCTCTTTGGGATGCCTGTCCCTTCTCCTCCCAGCATGCCTTTAACTCACAATCCTGAACTGTTATTTCCGGTTCCATATCTGGAACAGCCTCTGTTAATGCCCAGTTTCTGTTATCCGTGCTTCCCACAGGCAGCATAATTACGCGAAGGGAATTAATTCCCCATGGAATAATCTCCAACTGCATACCGTCCATTAACAGACAAAGCTTTTTGCTCTCACCCCAAATACGCATAAATGCCTCCTGAAAAATATACAAAAAAAACAGTGCCGCGACGTTTCATTAAAACAATGTGAAACCCTACACAAGCACTGTTCATACTTTCTTAGTGAATAGTGTCTGGTTTTGTTTCTTTTGTTCTGCTTCATGTAGAGAATATACACAAATACCAGCACTCATTCCACTCATTTTTTGTCCGTTTTAATTTATTTTTTGCTTTTTAAACTTTTTTTGTATTGGCTTGGAGTCACTCCCCTGTGCTTTTTGAAGATACGATTAAAGCACTGGATGCTTTTGAAACCTGTAGTATATGAGATATCTGTAATGCACATATCGGTGGTCTGCAGCAATTCCTCCGCCTCCCTTAACCGTATCGAATTTACATAGTCCAGAAAATTAAGATTTGTCTTCTTTTTAATATATTTGGAACAATACGCTGTACTAAATCCCAGATAATCCGCCACCATAGTCAGCGTAATATCTTTATGCAGATTATTTTCCATGAATTGCTGCATTTTAAATATATTTTCCGTATTTTCTACGGTCTTTGCAGGAATATACTGCTTAATCGTATTTTTATTACATAAAATTTCAATTGTCAGTTCGGAAGCTTTTATTCCTGAATAGCATTCATTCAGCTGTCCATATTGGGCGCTGATCAATTCATTTAATATAAACTTCATCTTATCGGTTGCCTTAATAAGCAGTGTATTCCTGTAAATTTCAGTCAGTCTGTCTTTTTGATCCAGATAACTTAGTATATTTTTCAGATAAACCTTAGCAACCCAAATTACAGATTCCGGTTCTGTCCTCATATACGCATGCATTACATTGGAACTTACGATCATAAGCTGCCCTGATTTCACACAATATAAAGTGCCGCCCACATCGATCTCCAGCTTTCCTTTATCCACAAAAATGAATTCCATCTCATTATGCCAATGATTACAGATGGCGAAACCATGTGTCACAACACTTCCATAGATATTATCTTCCACCAGCATCCTGATTATAGTACAAGTATCACCCATTTTTTTCCTCCTTTGCATGTATTCCCCCTGAAGACAATTTTATTGTAGGGGAATTTCCTGTTTTTTTCAACTTATTTAACTGTATGTCCTGCGTATATGCCGGAATCTCTCCCGTCCAACACCCAGCATTCTCCAGCCGGAAGTCTGCCTCCCTCTGCGGTTTCCTCCCTCAGTGTACTTCGGCATCCTGCGAAGACACTTTCTCCCTCTGCCAAAAACGCTGTTTTTTCATCACATATAACAAAAAATAGAAATAACATGACAAAAAAAAGACAGATTTTTCTGTCTCACGCCATTACACTTTCTTTATAACCATAAATTAAGCAGGAGGGATAGAATTATGTTCACATTTTCAACAGAAAACATAGGAAGAATCGTTATCATTCATTTATCGAAAGGAGAAGATATTCTTCTGTCCGTCAAGAAAGAGCTGGAACGTCTGCATCTTAAAAACGGTATATTAGTATCGGCTATCGGATCACTGCGATGTGCCGGGGTTCATGCCATCACTACACTGGAAGATTTGCCTACAAATAAATATTTTACCTATGCAAGCCCCATTGAACTGGGAAGTGCGCAGGGCCTGATTATTGATGGCGAACCGCATTTCCACCTGACTATTTCTGATGCGGACAGAGTATATACAGGGCATATGGAGCCGGGCTGTGAAGTCCAGTATCTGGCAGAACTTGCCATACTCGAGCTTCCTGAACTTCCTCTGATACGGAAGTCGGATGAATTCGGTATATCTTATCTGACCTTTTCCGATGAAACGTTAGAATAAAAGCACTATCATACAGGAGAAATATTATGATGACAGGACAAGAATACCTGGAAAGCATACGGAACATGAAAATGCATATTTTCTGCATGGGGGAGGAGCTGGAAACTGCCGTGGGGCATCCGATTTTACAGCCATCACTCAATTCCGTACGAATGACCTATGACCTCGCGCAGGATCCGGAATACAGGGAATTGATGACGGCGTCCTCCCACCTTACCGGCAGAACTATCAACCGTTTCACTAATCTTCATCAGAGCTGCCAGGATCTGATAAATAAAGTAAAAATGCAGCGTATTCTCGGACAGAAAACAGCTTCTTGTTTCCAGCGCTGCGTAGGCATGGATGCCATGAATGCCGTATACAGCACTGCTTACGATATTGATAAAAAATGTGGAACCGATTATTTCCGGCGTTTTAAGAATTTTGTTATCCATTGTCAGGACAAGGATTTGACTGTGGACGGCGCTATGACAGATCCGAAAGGTGATCGCAGCCTCTCCCCTCATTTACAGCAGGATCCGGATTTATATCTCCGTGTCGTGGAACGGCGTTCCGATGGTGTAGTAGTACGGGGAGCCAAAGTACATCAGACAGGGATATGCAATTCTCATGAAGTATTGGTCATGCCGACCATTTCCTTAGGAGAGGATGATAAAGACTATGCAATATCCTTTGCGGTTCCCACAGATACCGAAGGCATTACCATGATTATCGGCAGGCAAAGCTGTGATACCAGGAAGCTGGAATGCTCCTGCCTGGATGTGGGAAACTGTAAATTCGGCGGTGTGGAAGCATTGACCATATTCAACGACGTTTTTGTTCCCAATGAACGGATTTTTATGAATGGTGAAACGCAATATGCAGGCTTGTTGGTTGAACGCTTTGCCGGCTATCACCGACAAAGCTATGGTGGGTGCAAGGTTGGTGTAGGAGATGTATTAATCGGTGCATCCGCGCTTGCCGCCGAATCCAACGGAGCAGAAAAAGCTTCTCATATAAAGGATAAGCTTATTGAAATGACGCACTTAAATGAAACCCTTTATGCCTGCGGTATCGCCTGTTCCTGTGAAGGGTACCAGACTCCCAGCGGAATCTATGATATCAACACCCTTTTGGCAAATGTCTGCAAACAGAATGTTACCCGTTTTCCTTACGAAATCGCCAGACTGGCTCAGGATATCGCCGGAGGCCTTATGGTAACTGCGCCTTCGGAAAAGGATCTGTGCAATCCTGCCACCGGTCCGTTCATTGAAAAGTATCTGGCCGCTTCTTCCTCTTTTTCCATAAGAGACAGGCTTAAAATATTCCGGCTTATAGAAAATATGACCATGGGTGCATCCGCTGTAGGTTATCTGACGGAATCCATGCATGGGGCCGGAAGCCCCCAGGCTCAGAGAATTATGATTTCCCGTCAGGGTAGTCTGGAAAAAAAGAAAACTATGGCAAAGGCACTTTTGGATATCCAATAAAAAAGTATCCTGACAGCAGCACAGAAGAAAACTCTGTCACACTGTCAGGATACCTTCTAAGCCGTAATATCCTCCAGCTTCCCTTCAAACTCCGTCATATCCGTTTCCGTCTCAAAAAATTCTTCTTCCGGATATTCTTTTCCTATATCATCCGTCCATTCCGCCTGTACGCCGTTAAGCAGCGCTTCCTGGTTCTGGCCGGTTCCCGATACCGGAAGGCCATGGATTCCCATGGCTGCCGCTGCGATCAGCACCGCGGATCCCATGCCGAGCAATCCTAATTTTTTGTTCATAAAAAACCCCTTTCCGGATAACGCCGTCAGTTCCATTAAAAAATTTCCCCACAGCATTATTTTACCCGGAAAAGGGTTATTCTAACAGCAAAGCACGGTAATGAATTTGTAAAATTTTTAAACTACATACCTTTTATCGCAATAATAAGAGCACCGATCAGAATACAGAAATCAGAAATATTAAATACAATCGCTCTTAAAGGCTCCCATTTTACCCCGAAGCTGAAATAGTCCACCACATATTTCCTTTTCAGCCGGTCATAGGTATTGCTGAACGCTCCTCCTAGCAGCAGGCTCAGACCAGCTTTCAGCCATCCGTTTCCATGCCTGGTCAATGTAAAAAGAAAAACCAGAGCGAGCGCAGTCGTCAGAATAAGGGAAAGCCCTGCAACCACATTGCTTTTTTTCTCACCCAGATTCATGCAGGCGCCTTTGTTATGATACTTCCGCAGCAGAATACGTCCCTTACATATTTCCTTCTCTTCTCCTGCATTCCGCTTTTTTTCCACATAATTCTTAATTCCCAGCTCACCTGCAAAAATAAGTGCGGCAATACACAGATATCCCATTTTTTCTCCTTATATGCATCTGAAAAAGCTTTCTCTTTAAAGTACCCCGGCCGTATCTCACAGCCTCCGCTTATTGTGCCGGCAGTCCCGCAATCCAGTTAAACACGCCTTCCATGTCGAGCCGGCCATATCCCCACTGCCTGTTGGGATATGAGTAAGCAGAATCTCTGCCTGCTCCCCGCAGGAAATAATTTCTTAGTGCCACACCTCCCACATAAGGGGAATTATGCTCCACCACAGCCCACTGCATGAACTGCGCCGCCGCCCCGGCGGCCAGCGCCGCCGAAAGGGAAGTCCCCGTAGAGGTTCCCACCACAGCTTTCCCCTGGACGGTGCCGGAAACAATCGAGATATCCACACCGGGAGCCGCTATATCAGGTTTTATCCCCCCTTCAGAGGAAAATCCCTGGCCGGAATTAATATAAAAGCTGTTATTCCTGCTATTATAAGCGGACACGGTGACAGGAGGCTGTGCAAAACCCGGCGCAGTAATAGTAGTTTCCGGGGTAGGCTGTAAAAATTCCACCCTTCCGTCCACAAATTGTCTGAGAGGAAGCCACATATCAACATTTCCGGGTCCGTCTCCGCCTTCCCGTGTGATGATCACTGTCCACAGTCCCGGGCTGGGCGCCTCAAAACGCATTACCGCCACTTCATTGCCCGATTCCGATTCAATCGTCTGGTAATCCAGCAGAACCTTTGTCTTTTCATATACAAAGGTATACTGCACACTCTGTCCGAGCCTTCCGCTGACAGGAGGAACCATCTCTCCGCCGGGAGAACGCACGGTCACAGAATAAAAATCAGGAATCCGTCCCCAAAGCTCCAGAAGAAATCCTCTTGTATTCTCACTCACCATCATTTCCACCCGGATAGACTGTCCCGCATCGATATGGCCGCTGAAATGATGGGCGGAATTTCCTTCATTCCCGGCTGCCACAATAACCGCCTGGTTTATTTCCGAACCCACGGAAGAAATATACTGGGACAGCGATGAACTTCCGCTGTGCTCACCGAAGCTGCTTCCCACTCCCAGGCAGATAACCGATGGTTTTTCAAAAGGAATCCGATACGAAGATATATATTTGATCCCCAGCATGATATCATTTGTTTCATAGGCGGGCACGTCATCCGGCGTCATATAATAATCCCGCAAAAACTGTTTCGCCTGCTTCAGTTTCACTACCACGATATCCGCATCCGGAGCCGCCCCCAGAAAATCCAGGCCTCCATTCAGGGCGCTTCCCGCCGCAGCGGAAGCCATTGCCGTCCCATGACCTATCTCGTCAACCGAAGGCACCAGTTCCAGCGGATCCTCCGCCTGAAGAGCCTCGTTTATCTGCTCTCTCGTATATTCGCTTCCATAAAAATAGCCATCCGGGGGCGTGCCCGTCTGCACACTTTGATCCCAGATGGCCAAAATTCTGGTACTTCCATCCGCTCTCCTGAAAACCGGATTCCGATAGTCGATACCCGTATCCACAAATCCCAACACCACATCTCTGCCGGTCAAAGACAACGGTTCTCTCTGAATCAATGTTATTCCGCTTTTTACAAGGGGCTGGATGTCAAAATTACGATCCAGGGCCTCCGGGGCAAAGGGCTGCATCAGACCATACAGCCTGGGTATATACCGATAATAATAACTGGATACCTCCAGGGGTGGAAGAACAGCCCTGCTGTAGTAAATAGACAGAAATCTTTCATTCACGGGAATATAACAGAAAACATCGTCATTTCCCTCGACTCTCCCCTGAGGGAGAATAAAATAATTTATCAGATCAATATAATCCTCTGATAATATTTTTTCCTTGCATGTCATATGTCAAGCTCTCCATAACCCTTTGTATCAGTATATGGCGCTTTTCCCAACCCATTCATGTTTTTGAATGGGTTTGCTTCCGGCTTTCTGTTATTCAGCCGCCCCGGCCTGCTTATCCGTAATGGCATACCCGGCTCCTCTTATCTGGATAGCCGGTCCGCCGGTGCCTTCAATATAATCCTTCGTAATCGTTACCCTGCCGATGTTATCATCCTTGGGAATTTCATACATAATATCCAGCATAAAATCTTCTATGATGGCACGAAGCGCTCTCGCTCCCGTATCCTTTTTGGTAGCCTTGTCGGCAATGGCCTCCAGAGCCTCGTCATCAAACTGCAGATCCACTTCATCCAGTGACAGCAGCTTCTGATACTGTTTCAGGATGGCATTTCTGGGCTCCTTCAGGATCCTCACCAGCATCTCCTTGGTCAGCCCCTGCAAAGTGCAGATGATGGGCAGCCTTCCCAGGAACTCCGGTATCATGCCGAAATTACGCAGATCCTCCACAATTACTTTGGATAAGATATCCGGATCTTTGTCGTATTTATCCTTCAATTCCCCGTTAAAGCCTATTGCCGTCTGCTTGGTAAGCCTCTGCTTGATGATTTCCTCCAAATCCGGGAAGGCACCTCCGCAGATAAACAGGATATTCCTGGTATTGACCGTTGCCAGAGGAACCATGGCATTCTTGCTGCTTGCGCCCACAGGCACCTCCACTTCCGATCCCTCCAGAAGCTTCAGCATTCCCTGCTGTACGGATTCACCGCTCACATCTCTGGATGTGGTATTCTTTTTCTTAGCTATCTTATCTATCTCATCGATAAATATAATGCCCCTCTCCGCCTTCTCCACATCATTGTCGGCAGCAGCCAGCAGCTTGGATACAACGCTTTCGATATCGTCACCGATATAACCGGCTTCCGTAAGGGAGGTGGCATCGGCAATGGCAAGCGGCACATCAAGAAGTCTGGCCAGTGTCTTCACCAGATAAGTCTTGCCGGATCCGGTCGGCCCTATCATCAGAATATTGGATTTCTCAATTTCGATGTCATCCATCGTGTTGGTAACCACTCTTTTATAATGATTATAAACCGCAACGGAGATGATTTTCTTCGCCTGCTCCTGGCCTATCACGTACTCATCCAGGCTCGCTTTGATCTTATGAGGCGCCGGTATATCACGAATATTGAAAACGGGATCCGCTTCCTTCTCTTTTTCCTTTTCTTTTTTCTTTTTAATTTTCTGCTTGTTGGGAATTCCATCGTTTCCCTGCAGGTCAGCCAGGTTCACAAAGCTGATATTGGGATATTTTCCATCCTTATTCATATTGTTCAGCATATTCATCAGCTCAGGATTATTCAGCATCCCCTGATAATCATACTGGCTTACAGCATCCATCGTCCTGTGCATACAATCATCACAGACACAGATGTTATTGGGAAGATGATACATCTTCCCCGCCTTGCTTTCCGGACGGCGGCAGATGAAGCACACATCCTCGTATTCCTTTTTCTCTTCCTTCTTATCCGAAGTGTCCTGATCCTTAACTTCTTCCAGTCCCTCTTCCTTCTGGCCGTCTTCTTCTCTATTATCAAAATCGCTCATTTGGCAATCCTCCGTTTTTCTGTCCAACCCTGCCGTCCCGTACACCATGGCACTGCGGGCAGCCGTTGTCGTTTACTTAACACTTATTTAATTATAAATCACAACCTATTGCCGCACAAGTTAACTTTCTATAAACAAACTAAACTAAATAATATGAATTACAGCTTCCCTCTGCCCTGTGCTCCGTGCCTTCTGCCGTTCGGCCTGCCCGCTGCAAAATCCGATACACAGAAGGGCCGGAACAGGTATCTTGAGATACCCCTTCCGGCCCGTATAAGCCTGCAATTATTACTGTATTAATTTCTTCCGGTATTTTCCATTGCTTCCTGCGAGGTGAGGGTTATAGAAACCTTCTGTTCCTTGTACCCTTCTGTCGGATTGCCGCGCATAACCGTAAGTTCAACGGTATCACCCACTGCATAATACTGCATTGCATTGGTGAGGTCATCCTGTGTGGTAACCGTTGTGCCTGCAAAGCCGGTAATGATATCACCCTTTACCAGGCCCGCGTTGTCCGCGCCGGTTCCGGCATAAACCTGGGCCACATAGATACCCTCCGGCATTCCATAGGCATCGCCCATGGCCTTGGTTACATTGATGCAGGAAATTCCCAGAAATCCTCTGTTTCCTTCATCCACCTTTTCCTTGGTTTCCTGGTTCATAAGCTCTTCAATAATCGGCTTGGCGGATGAAATCGGGATGGCATATCCCATACCTTCCACGGTGCTGCCGCCTATTTTGTTGGAATTGATGCCGATTACCTGCCCCTTGATATCAAGGAGGGCGCCGCCGGAGTTACCGGGGTTAATCGCTGCATCGGTCTGAATCAGCGCATTGCTGGTTCCTGTTTCACTAACCTCCAGTGTACGGTTCAGGGCGCTGACCACGCCTGTTGTTACCGACTGTCCATAGCCAAGGGCATTCCCGATTGCGATAACCGGTTCTCCTACCTTCAGCGTATCAGAATCTCCCATAGTGGCAATGGCAATGCTGTCTTTGGTGGAATCCTTCACGTCAGAAAGCTTTACTGCAATCACAGCCAGATCCATGGAAGGGCTGGTGCCTTTAATCTGCGCCTCAACTACTTCATCATCTATAAACTTTACAGATATCTTATTGGAATCTGCAACCACATGATTATTGGTAACAACCAAAAGCTCGTTGTCATTTTCCCCGATAATGATACCGCTGCCTGCAGCTTCCTGCTCCTGCTGCATGTTCTGTCCCCAGAAATCGGTTCCGGATATGATCATCTGGTTGGTTATGGAAACAATAGAGGGCATGGTGTTTTCCACCACCTCTGTCACATCCGTCACAACTGCGCTTGAGGTTCCCTGGGTTACCGTGGATCTGATTCCGGACTCGCTTTCTGCCGCCCCGGCCTGCATTTCCTGCTGCTGCTCCTGTGCGGCTTCTCCCGTTGTCTGTGCGATCTGCCTGGTATCCTTATCCGTACCCAGCGAATTCACTGCCAGAAAGCTGACACCAGCGCATATGCCGAAGAATACACCGCATACCACTACGGCTATCACTTTTTTCCACAAAGGATTCATGGGCTTGCCAGGTTTCTTTTCTTTCTTTTTCTTTCCATGAGGCCCGTTATTTCCAACCGTGCCGTAATCATTTTCAGAAAAACGGCTTCCGTATTGGTAATGTCCCTGATTGGACTGGTAGCTGCCATAGCCGCTGTAATTTCCGTTAGGCTGTCCGTTTGGTCCGCCCTGATAACCGGTATTCTGATATCCGCCGTCCTGGTAGCCTCCGGCCTGATAGGTTCCCTGAGGACCATTGCCGTATGCTCCCTGGCCGGCATTACCGTAGCCTCCGGTATATGGCTCCCTGGGTCCGCTCTGGCCGCTTCCCGGATTCACTCCGGAATAGCTCCCTGTAGCTTTTCCCGCCGCCTGTCCGTTATTATTATCTGTATGAGCAGCAACACTGCCGCCCGGGACAGCCTGCGAATTATTTTGTTCATAGGAATTGTCGTTTGAAAAATTATTTTCATCAAACATATCGCTTACCTCTTTTCTCCTTGAGCTATATTTCTGTTTCCCTTTCCTTTTATCTGTTTACAGTATATACATGAATTGTGTTCTTTCTGTGATAAATTTATAGAAAATGTGTTAAAAACCATAAAAAATTACCGGAGAACGCCATTTTATGCCTTTCTCCGGTAAATTATATTTTTTCTTTTTTTAAATCACTTTTATTCAACCGTCACGGATTTTGCCAGGTTTCTCGGCTTATCCACATCACAGCCCTTCCCCACAGCCACATAATAGCTGAAAAGCTGGAGCGGGATGATCGCCAGGGAATTGGTAAAGAACGGATTTGTCTGGGGAATGTAAATGACATAATCCGACGCCTTTTCAATTTCCCTGTTTCCTTCACAGGTAACGGCAAGGACAAAGGCCCCTCTTGATTTCACTTCCACCATATTGCTTATTGTCTTTTTATAAAGCGCCGGCTGGGTGGAAACCGATGCCACCAATGTCCCCTCTTCTATCAGAGATATCGTGCCATGCTTCAGTTCTCCCGCCGCGTAAGCCTCCGAATGGATATAAGAAATCTCCTTCAGTTTCAGGGAGCCTTCCATGGAGATGGCATAATCGATTCCTCTTCCTATAAAGAAAACATCTTTTGCGGCTATATAACGGTTGGCAAACCGCTGAATCCGGTTTTTATTATTCAGAAGGAGTTCTATCTGATCCGGAAGACGGGCCAGATCACCCAGCATCTCGCTGAATTCCGTCTCCGTTACCGTATGCTTTACCCTTGCAAATTTCATAGCAAGCAGATAGAGAGCAATGAGCTGCGCGCTGTAGGCTTTGGTAGTGGCAACCGCGATTTCCGGCCCCGCCCAGGTATACATCACATTATCTGATTCCCTGGCGATGGAGCTTCCCACCACATTCACAATCCCCAGCACCTTGAAGCCTCTTTTCTTGGATTCACGAAGCGCGGCAAGGGTATCCGCAGTCTCTCCGGACTGGCTGATTACCACCACCATGGCACCATCCTCCAGAATGGGGTTCCTGTAACGGAATTCGGAAGCCAGATCTACCTCCACAGGAATGCGTGCCAGGCCCTCCAGCACATATTTCCCCGTCACTCCTGCATGATATGCGGATCCGCAGGCCACTATATGGATTTTCTTGATGGAAAGAAGCTCCGCATCACTCATTCCCAGCTCTTCTATTACAATATCATTTCCCTTGATTCTGGGGCTGAGGGTATCCGCAACCGTTTTGGGCTGCTCATACATTTCCTTCAGCATAAAATGCTCATAGCCGGCCTTTTCCGCGGCTTCCGCATCCCAGTCAATGGTCACCGCCTCCTTCTCCACTTCTTCCTCATCCACGTTGTAAACATGAAGGCTGTCGGGAGTCAGGCGGACGATTTCCTGGTTTTCAATATAGGTCACAGTTCTTGTGTATTTCAGGATTGCAGGGACATCGGAAGCGATAAAGCAGCCTTCTCCGTTCTGTCCGACGATGAGGGGGCTGTCTTTTCTTACCGCAAACAGCTCCCCGGGGAAATCAGCGAACAGGATTCCCAGGGCATAGGAGCCTTCCACACGGTGAAGAACCTTGGTAATAGCTACCATGGGATCCTCATTATAGTAATAATCCAGCATATGGGCGAGCACTTCCGTATCCGTTTCCGAAACAAACTGATACCCTCTGCTCTCCAGCTTCTTTTTCAGAGGGAGATAATTCTCTATAATTCCGTTATGTACAACGGCAATAGTACCCTTCGTATTAAAATGGGGATGGGAATTCACATCGCTGGGAGCTCCATGAGTTGCCCACCGGGTATGGCCGATTCCAAGCATTCCCGGCATAGTTGCTCCGTCATGTGTCAGTTCCTGCAGAACCTTCAGTCTTCCCACGGATTTGGTGATATTGATTTTCTCACCATCAAAAATTGCCATTCCCGCCGAATCATATCCGCGATATTCCAGCTTGGAAAGTCCGTCCAGGACGATAGGTGCCGCCTGATTTTTACCGATGTAGCCTACTATTCCACACATACTTACCTCCGATCAAGTTCAATTTCAGGTTACAGCCCAGGTCACACATAATCTGCTGCCTGAGCAGCGGTTATTGTAAGGGCTCCGCAAAAGCGGAAATCCCGGTTACAGCCAATAATCCTTGTTCATACTGCAGGCCTTCACAAAACGCGCAGGCAGGCTTTTGTAATGCTTTCCCAGCCAAAAGCCCATATACTTCGCCCCGCTTGCAGCGATCAGTTTGATAACAAGCCAGGGCTTATGAACGGCAATCAGATGGGATGCTGTCTGCTTCACCAGCTTCATCCCCTCCGATTCTGATGGTACCCCAGAAAAAATATCCGTATGCTGGGCCTGGGAAACCCCATTGTCAAAGTTCCGGCGGAACTGTTCCCTGCAGGAATAATTATGGGAATGATATACCCTTGCGCCTGCCGCATATGAAATCTTCCATCCCGCCTGCACCGCGCCTGCCGCATAAATCATATCCTCATTAAAAATTGTATGCCTAACAAAGCCTCCCAACTCCTGATAAATATCTTTTTTGTAGGCAGCGCATACATTGGAGCAGAAATAGGTCTTAATCCCCATCTCAGACAGCTGTTCCTTTCCCTTGACGCAGCTCTCCTCCGGGTAATTATACGCTCTTGTAAACCGCTCGATCTCACCGCTGTCCTTCTCCGGCAGCTGTCTGGCATAGGATACCGCAATCCTGTCATCTGATAAAAAAGGCGCGGAAAGCTCTTCCAGCAGCCGGTTGTCGGCCGGCAGCGCGTCCTGTGTCATGCAGACAAAAATATCCCCGCTGCTGTGGAGGGCTCCCAAATGTCTGGTTCCTCCATGGTTGAATTCTCTTTTGGAAAGATGATGCACCTCTACTTCCGGATGCTCCCTTGCAAAATCCGTTCCATACAGCAGCTTTTCAAAATACTTTTCTTCCGTATTCATAATGATGATACGGTTCGGCTTAAGTGTCTGTTTTTCCAGGCGTTTTATCATTTCCGGAAATCCTTTGTCCGGCTTATAGGTCGGTATAATAACATCCACTTTCATTTTTATTCCCCTCATTGCCCGCAGCTTCAGAAAAAGGGGCCTTGTATCGGCCCCTTTTAGCTCCCTATAGGTAATCTTATTTTTATACCGAAACTACCTGCCGGTATCGCTGGAGACCCTGGCACTATAGTTACTTACTGATTTGGAGGGGGTGTATTCCTCCTGTTCAAAGAAAAACTTATGAAGAAGCACTACATTATCCTCAAGAGATGTGGGGATAACGCAGCTGCCCGCTTTACCCACCTTTCCGGTTACCCTGTTCGTTTCAAAGGGGAAACCATCCGTTGCCACGACCTTGTAGGATGCCAGATCCTTTAAAACACTGAGCATTTCCTTCGTATCCAGGTTAGTCGCCACATTGGGAAGAACCTTATCCAGCGTATCGTTCAGAGTCCCAACGGATGCTGTCCTCGCCTTTTCCAGAATAGCGAGCAATACGGTTCTCTGTCTCTCCGCACGCTTGAAGTCATCGCCTGCCGTATAACGGATACGGCAATAAGCGGTTGCCTGAAGTCCGTTCAATGTCTGCACTCCGGGCTGAGTCACTTTCACATAATCATTGGTCAGCCGTTCTTTCGTTTCCGTACTGAACATACTTGCCTGATAATCATTCAGATACTTAATCTCATCTTCCCTGATATCTATCTCCACGCCGCCAAGACTGTTTACCACATCAATCATGCCGTTAAAACCAATGCTCACATAATCAGTGATATTCATATCCAGATTCATGTTCAGCATACTGATGGCCTGTTCCGGCCCGCCGCTGGCATAGGCCGCATTACACTTGCTGTACTTGTCATTGCCCAGATTCATATAGGTATCACGATATACGCTGCAGAGCTTTACTTCACCGGTATCCAGGTTAATGGATGCGATCATGATGGTATCGGAACGGTTGCCTTTACCCAGGTTTTTATCCCTGGCATCAAGGCCGAACAGGGCGATATTGCGGTATCCCTTCATGGCCACATTGTTTTCCACCGTATCGTTGATTACAATATCTTCTTCTTTTACATTTATTTTCTGCATGGAAGTCTGCTTCATCACCGCCCAGAGGACAACGCCAAGAACCACAAGAGCCACCATCTCCACAGCAAACAAGATAATTCTTCTTCTTTTTCTGGCTTTTCTCTTTTTGGACGTCACTTTTTTATTCTTGGGGCCGGAATTGCGTCCGTCTCCATAGCCGCTGCGGGAATCCGAACTGCGGGTTTCTCTGTAATCGTAGCGGGAATCCGAACTGCGGGAGTCCCTGCCTCCGTTACGGGAACCGGAACTGCGGGAATCTCTGCTTCCGCTGCGGGAACCGGTGCTCCGTGAATCGCTGTAGCCGTTACGGGAACCTGTGTTGCGGCTTCCTCCGTTGTTTTTTGATGATGCCATATCTTCTTCTCCTGTTAATTGTATTCTATCATGACCTTTCCGTCATATATCAATAAGCATTCTCATTGATGAAACCCTTAAAAACTGTCAGGAACAGTATTTTTAAATCAAGAGTCATGCTCCAGTTTTCAATATAGTATATATCGTACTCAATCCTCTTACGTATGGAGGTATCTCCTCTGTAGCCGTTTATCTGGGCCCAGCCAGTCATTCCCGGGCGAACCTGATGCTTTATCATATATCGCGGAATCTCCTCACGGAACTTTTCCACAAACTGAGGACGTTCCGGTCTCGGCCCCACCAGGCTCATATCTCCTTTTAATACATTAAACAGCTGCGGCAGCTCATCAAGGCTGGTTTTCCGCAGGAAGGCTCCCACACGGGTAATACGGGGATCTCCCTTTACTGTCCAGCCCTTTTTTTCCTCTCCGGGCTGCTGTAAATACATAGTACGGAATTTGTACATCATAAAGGGCTTGTTATGAAGCCCTACTCTTTCCTGTTTAAAAATAACCGGTCCCTTGCTGGTAGCCTTTACCAGAAATGCAACAAACAGCAAAACCGGCGATATCAGTATCAGGCCGAAAAACGATCCTGCAAGATCCACGCAGCGCTTAGCCAGCGCGCTGAGAGTATTGGAAAGCGGCACATACCGGATATTGATTACCGGCAGTCCCATCAGGTCTTCCATATACGGCCGTCCCGGTATCAGACTGTTATAATCCGGTATAAACTTCGTATGAACACCTGACTTTTCGCATAAGTCCACCAGTTCTTCCAGCCTGTCGTAATTTTCCAGTGAAAGAGTGATGGCAATTTCATCCAGTTTATTCTCCGGCAGTATATAAAGCAGGTTGTTGATGGATCCTAATACCTTTACTCCTTTATAGGTTGCTCCTCTTGGCACTTTATCATCCAGAATTCCTCTTACCACATATCCCCATTGAGGATTGGCGTTGATTCGGTTGATATATTCCTCGGCAGCTCTGGAATATCCGATGAGAAGGATATATTTGAGATTATATCCTTTTTTTCTCACAAAATGAAGCAAATACCGGATCAGGGCGCGCATCAGCAGCGTTGACACCGTGTTCAGCACACAGAAGACACCCACCATACCACGGGAAAAATCGTGAATCTGAAAAGAGTCAACCGTATTGTTTACCATAAAGAGCACAGCAAGAAATATAGTAACGCCGACAATGTTGGCCTTACACACATTCAAAATCTCTGTCTCGCTCCGCTGCACCCTTTTTGGAGAGTAAAGCTTGAACCAGTAATACAAAATCAGATATCCAGGCACAACAAAATACAGGGCGCTGAAATATACCTTCATATCCAGAACACCCACCTCAGGGCCCGTATTTTTTAAGGAGCTCCCTATATATAAATACCAAGCAAGTATATAGGAGCCTGCAATAACAAACGCATCTACTACAACATGCAGTCTGTTGAAGTATTGCTGGTTGTCCTTTATCATGGCTTCACCTGTTTCTCCGTATACAAATTGTATTGTACAATAATCCTTTTAAAAGCACAACTTAAATTTTCCTTAATCGACAAAATGCACCAAAAACGGAAATTTCCCGGAATTGGGGGCGTGAGGCTGTGAGCCATCCCGAGTCGTTCTTCCGCGCAGCGCGTCCCTTCCATCCGGCAGGCTCCGGGAGAGACGTATGCACTGGGCGGGCACGCTCCCGCTCGGTCAAAAACGCAGCGGTACTAGGGTTGTAAAGAACACAACCCAAGGACCGGCGTTTTTAAACGGCCCTTTCAGTGCATACGTCTCTCCCGGAGCCTGCCGGATGGAAGGGACGCGCTGCACGGAAGAACGACTCGGAATGGGAGGCAGGTTACGGATCCTCAATTGCGAGAAAATCCGAACAGAGCATAATAGTTATTATACTTGATAATAATTTAAGTATTATCTAAATTATTTAGTGGCGGCGGAAAATGTTGAGCCATAGTTCCAGTTGTATGGTTATATAGTGCCCGAAATTGGCGGGTTTGAAACGGAATTTTCTTTGGCGCGCTTCGGGGGTGGTGCAGAGTCTGATTCCTTCTCCCAGGCCTTTGAGGTATACGCCGGCGTAGCCTTTGGCGCAGAAGAAGAGGGTTTTTATGAAAAAACCGGCTATGAGGAAGGGGAGGTTGAGGATCAGTTGGAAAAGGGGCATGTTTTTGTAAATGAGGTAAATGTTGTTGCGGGAGGAGTGGGTTATTTTGAAGGGGTTGTAGCGGGAGCCGGTGGTGGCGCTTCCGGCGTGGTACACTTTGGCGGTGGGCTCGTAGGCGTTGCGGTAGCCTAGGATGCGGGCTCTGTAGCCAAGGTCGACGTCTTCCAGGTAGGCGAAGTGGAGTTCGTCGAGGAGGCCGGTTTTTTGGAGGTATTCTTTGCGGTAGAGGGCGGCTCCGGCGCTGGCAGAAAAAATGGGCATGGGGGTGTTGTAGTCGGTGGAGGGGCGGCCTTTTCCTATGGCAAATGCCCAGCCTAAGGCGTTGTAGCGGTCTCCGGCGCCGTCCATGATATCGGGGTTTTTCATGGAGAGCATTTTGGCGGCTGCGGAAAAGAGGCGGGGATCGTTGTCCATTCGTCTTTCGAGTCTGCGTATGCAAGCGGGATCTACGGTGGTGTCGTTGTTGAGAAGGAATACATAGGGGGTGCGGGCACGGGTGATTCCTTCGTTTATAGCGGCGCAGAAGCCTCTGTTTTCAGGGAAGCGGATGATATGTGTCCAGGGAAAAAGCTGTTCTGCCATTTCGGGGCTGCCGTCAACGGATCCGTTGTCCACGATACAGACTTCAAAGGCGGGGGCTTTGTCTGCGAAGGAGTTTTCCAGGGATCGGAGGCAGTTTTCGAGATAATCTATGCCGTTATAGTTGGGTATGATTACGGTTGTTTTCAATGGGTTCCTTCTTTCCTGCATGGGTCCCACAGAATGCGGAAGCCTTCTTTTCTCATTTCTTTGCATAATTGGATGCTGGTTTGTATGGGATCTGCGCCTTCGCGTATTTTCTGGAGGGCATGATCCAGCGCGCTTTGCCATTGGGGGCTGACCTGCATGGTGCGTATGTCTGCGGTCTCCACGTCCTGCAGGAGAACGGCACGGTGCATGTAGCCGCTGAAGCTGCGGCGCAGGCCCTGGTAGCGCATTTTTGTATTTCCCTGCTGGCCTGTGTCGTAAATACCGCTTATGAGTTTTCCTTTTACAGATGGGAGGGGTCCGGCTGCTGCTGCGATGTCTTTTCTCTGGGAAAGGACGTCGGGAAGGAATTCCATGCGGTAAAAGCCGAGGTGTCTGGTATCGTGTATGCGGACATTCCAGCCCTGGTTTTTGGCAAAATCCTCCAGAGCGCGGCGGCCTGCTTCATAAGCATAGGTTTTGCTGGCGGGGTTAGAGGCGGTGGATTCTTTGTGGCAGCGCCAGTGGTAGAGCACTTTGGGTATGTGGACGCAAAGTTCTTCAGCCTTATCCTGCAGCACGCCTGCTGACGCCCGGAGGACTAAATCGTAGTCCTGTGCCCCGTCAAAGCCGGGGCGCAGGAGGAGGCGTTTCATAAGTGATGCTTCCATCACCAGGAAATGGCAGATATAGTTATTGGACAGCAGGAGGTCGAGATTAAAATCAAGCTTGTAGTGCGGTTCGTAATAGCTGTCTTCCCCATCCCATTTATCTTCATCTGAATAAAGAAAAATCGGATGGATTCCTCTTTTTTCCTTTTCTTTGAGAGCATGGGCCATCTCATAAAGGGCATCGGGAGTCAGCACATCATCATGATCCAGAAGGCCTATATAGCGCCCCGAGGCACGGCAGATGGCGGCGTTGGTATTTCCTGCAATCCCTTCGTTGGCTTCAAGCCTGATATAGCGGATTCGGTCATCCTTCCGCTCCCGTACGGCCTGTTCCATACTGTCCTCTCCTCCCGCATCCGCAAGAAGGAGTTCCCAGTAAGGATAGCTCTGTTCCTGAAGGGAATCCAGCAGTTCCTTTAAATAAACCGGGTTAGTCTTAAAAGCCGGCACGGCAATGCTGAACAGAACAGGCGCGCCCTTTTCTTCCGCCGAAGCGGCAGGTTCTGAAGAAACGGCGGTCTCTGAGGACACCATAGTTTCTGAAGATGCCATTGTATCCAAAGAAGACGCTGCTTCTGAAAATGCCATTGCTTCAAAAGATGCTATTGCATCTTTGCGCTGAGCCTCCAGTGTTTCCCTGTCAGGCCTCTGATACTTCCAGTCGTTCTTCCCATCCTGCAGTATCCGTTCCTGAACAGCTAAAAACGCTGCTGCCGCACCGTTCTTTTTCAGATACCGGTAAGCCTTTATCAAATTGGACAGACTGAAAACATGTCCCATGCATTCTCCTACTTCCCTCTGTCAATACCTGCCCCACAGGCAAGAAGCGGTGTTCATCCTGATTGGATGAACACCGGCGCCCGGCTGGTTTTACAGCCCATTATAGTCTTTGACAGTAAATTTTTACTTCTATGCTTCGATCACAGCCTTTAATTCTTCCGTCAGTTTTTCATTTCTGGCTTTGGCATCCTCCAGGCTGGTTCCTTTCACGCCCATGTAAAACTTGATCTTGGGCTCGGTTCCGGACGGTCTTGCACAGCACCATGAATCGTTGGTGAGATCAAAATATAACACATTGGATTCCGGAAGTCCGGTGGGGGATTCTTTTCCGGTTGCCAGTTCTTTGGTAATGCCGGTAGCATAATCCCTTACGTTGATCACTTTCAAATCACCGAATTCGGCAGGGGGATTCTTCCTCAGCTTATCCATCATTTCACCGATCTGCTTGGAACCGTCAATGCCCTTTAATGTTATTGTGTAAAGATCTTCTTTGAAGTATCCGTATTTTTCATAGAGCTCTACCATCTTATCCCAGAGCGTCTGTCCGTGCTTTTTGCACCATGCGGCAACCTCGCAGAGGCACATAACCGCAACGACTGCGTCCTTGTCCCTTGCATGGGTTCCGGCGAGGCAGCCATAGCTTTCCTCCAGGCCGAATACATAGTTGTTGGATCCGGTTTCTTCGAACAGCTTGATCTGTTCTCCGATATACTTGAAGCCGGTTAATACTTCGATTAATTTCACATGATAATCCGCTGCGATGGGATCCGCCATATTGGTGGTAACAATCGTTTTTACCATGGCCGGACTGGCGGGCATGGTGCCTGTTGCAGTGCGTTCCCGTAAAATGTATTCCGCAATGAGCATACCAGACATATTACCGGTAAAGGGAACATATTCCCCGCTCTTGGTATCCAGGGCATAGATTCCGAGGCGATCCGCATCCGGATCGGTTGCCATAACGATATCCGCATGCTTCTCTTTGGCAAGTTTCAGAGCGAGGGTGAACGCCTTGGGATCCTCCGGGTTCGGGTAATCCAGGGTAGTAAATTCGGGATCCGGAAGTTCCTGCTCAGGAACCACATACACATGCTTGAAGCCCAGTTCGGAAAGGACTCTTCTTACCGGCTTGTTTCCTGTGCCGTGGAAGGGTGTGTATACAATCTTGATATCATCCGCCATCTCCTGAATCACTTCGGGATGGATGATCTGCTTTTTCAGTTCTACCATATAGGCGTCGTCGATTTCGGAACCAATTACCTGGTACAGGCCCGCCGCCACGGCAGTCTCTTTATCCATGGTCAAAACATCTGCATAATCGGTCACAGCCTTTACTTCATTGATGATTTCCTTGTCCTTGGGAGCCGTAACCTGAGCGCCGTCTTCCCAATAAACCTTATAGCCGTTATATTCCGGGGGGTTATGGCTTGCCGTTACCACAATACCGGAAATACAGCCCAGTGTACGCAGAGCGAAGGAAAGCTCTGGTGTGGGTCTGAGTTCATCAAACACATATGCCTTGATGCCGTTGGCCGCCAGGCAGAGTGCCGCCACATCCGCGAATTCAGGGGACATGAAACGGGAATCGTAAGCGATGGCGACGCCCTTCTTTTCCCCGCCCTGTTTTTTGATGAAATTGGCAAGGCCCTGTGTTGCCTTTCTTACCGTATAAATATTCATGCGGTTGGTTCCCGCGCCTATCACTCCGCGCAGTCCTCCGGTTCCGAATTCCAGATCCTTATAAAAACGATCCTCGATTTCCGCATTGTTTCCTTCGATGCCTTTCAGTTCCTCTTTGGTCTTCTGGTCAAAATAATCATTTTCCAGCCAGAATTTGTATTCCTCCATATATCCCATGTGTTTCTCCTCCTTTTCTGCCGCCATTTGCGGCCCTTAATCTGATTGTTGAAGAAGTCGATTTGCTATCAGTATACTACAAAACACTAAACCCGTAAAGAATAGTCACTTTTATCCAATGTAAAGTTAGGATTGTAATAAGGATCCCCTTCCTCCAGCGGCTGTTTCCATTTTTCCCGGAATTTGGCGGATTCCTCATTATACCGCGCCGCTTTGGCGCCGTCCGTATCCAGGCCTCTGGATACCGATTCATAATGATAAAGTTCCGCAAAAGGAGTAAATACATTCAGATACCCCATTTCCCGCAGCTTCAGGCAGAAGTCCACATCGTTCAGGGAAACGGCAAACCCTTCGTCCAGGCCGCCTGCTTCCTCATAAAGTGCTTTTTTCACCATCAGGCAGGCTCCCGTCACGGCTGATACATCCTGGGCATAGCAGAGCCTTCCCATGTATCCCAGATTTTCCCTCTTCTGCCGATAGTGGGTATGGCCTGCGGTGCGGTGTGCGCCCAGTCCGATGACCACACCGGCATGCTGAATGGTTTTATCTCCATAATAGAGCTTTCCTCCCACAGCGCCCACATCCTGGCGCTGGGCATACATAAGAAGCTCTTCCATCCAGTTTACGGTAATCACCTGCGTATCGTTGTTCAGCAGCAGCACATAGTCACCGGATGCACAGGACACGCCCAGGTTATTAATGGCAGAATAATTGAACTCCCCTTCATAGGTCACGACCCGGATCGAAGGATTATTTTTCAGTTCCTCATAATAGGAAAAAATTTCTTTCGTTTCACTGTTGTTTTCCACCACCACAATTTCATAATTGTCGTAAGTTGACTTCTCTATAATAGAAGAAATACAGCGGCGCAGATCCTCCGCATGATCCTTATTGGGGATAATAATGGATATCCTGGGCTCTCCTATGATCTCATACGTGATTTTAAATATCGTCTCAAAAGCACGCGTGCTTGTGATTGTAAAATGGGAAAAGCCATGTTTACGCAGATGATCCGCCACCGCACCCCTGGCCGACTCAATGGCATAGGGCTTGGCTTCAATACCGGACGCCACACTGCCCGGATGCCAGCGCCAGTAATAAAGCAGCTTAGGCACATGCACCACGCTCTTCGCCCGATCCGTCAGCCGCAGTATCATATCATGATCCTGGCTTCCGTCGAACTTGGTGCGGAACAGCTCGGTACCGTCCAGCAACTCCCTGGAAAACACGCTGAAATGACAGATATAGTTATTGGCCCGCAGATTATCAATGGCATAATCCGGCTTAAAATGCATGGTAATCATCTGATTGATATCACCGTTTTTGAAGGTGGCTTCATCACAGTAGACATAATCTGCATTTTTTTCATTGATTGCCTTCACATATTCATAGAGGGCACAGGGATGAAGCAAATCGTCATGATCGAACAGACCGATATATTCACCGGTGGCCATGGTAAGGCACTGGTTGGTATTTCCGGCGATTCCTTCATTTTTTTCCAGCTTTCGGTAGCAGATCCGCCCGTCCTTTGCCGCCAGTTCCCGGCAGATTTCCCCCACATAGCTGTGGGCGTCGTCCGAACCGTCAGCCAGGCAAAGTTCCCAGTTTCCATAGGTCTGCCGCTGTACGGATCCAATCATTTCCCTCAGGAAATTCTCCGGCGTATTCCAGAGCGGCGTAAGGATGCTGATTTTCACCATACGGGGGAAAACCGTCTCCTCCTGCTTTTTTCTTTCCTCTTGCGAAGGAAAGCTTTCCGTACCGTAATGCTTCATGGCCTTGCGTTCATTGGACTTATATTTTAATTTGGTAACCACACCGCCTATGCTGCCGCAGTTTTTTACCCGATCCACCTGGCGGATGCAGAAATGCATCCCCTTACGCAAGGGCGTGCTGGCCTTCCAGACCGGATTATTTTTAATCCTGTCCAGCTTGAACTGCAGGTCGTCCACCTTATCCTCCAATTCCGCCACTCGTCCTGCCAGATAGGTGCTCTTATAATGCTCCTGCTCATAGGCCTCTTTATAATCCTTTTCAGGTAACACCGCACTGCTCTCCGGTGTTAATGGTTCTTTCTTATTTTGATCCATCAAATTGCCTCTTTCTCCATACCATTCAGGGAAACGACCTAGTGTACGATTTCCATGGTTTCTGCCGTCCATTGGTAAAGCTTCTGTCTGGAACAGCAGTCCTCCCAGAGAAAACCGATAAGATATTCCCCTTCCGGCAGGGCTTCCCTGTCAAACTGCAGACATACGCCGGTAAGGGCTACCATCTGCATATGGCCCAGATTTTCCTGGATATCCGGCCGGTACTGCCGGTTCACCGGAACCTTCCACACCGCGCCGGCTTCGCCGCCGCTTTCCTCTGCAGGGCCGTCTCCACGATCCACCGGTTTCAGCAGCAGGTTAAAGCGGTACTGGCTGTTATCCACCTGAAGGGCATAGCACCAGCCCTGGATAAAATAATTGCCTCCGCCGTTTTTCCCGGTCTCCCATTTGCACAGGTCCGCAGCGAATTCAATGCCCATGCGAAGCACTTCATTGCTCCACTCCGGCCGCAGGCCGTCACGCAGCGCTTCCGGTTCCGCCCTATCACAGCGGTCCGTATACTCATACCGGTTTCCCGCATAGAATTCTTGATCCAGCACATCCCGTACCAGATAACGGTGGTAAAAGGGATCCTGCCCGTAAATGGAAGGATGCAGCTCATAGAGCATATTCAGCTCCTGATGAAGTCTCTTCAGCTTTTCCACGCTGTCATCCATTCCGCGGCTCAGGGATTCGTGATGATAGAGCGCGACATCGTTCCTCACAACGTTGACATAACCCATATCATATAAATGATAACACAATTCCACATCATTAAATGCCACCCGGAGTGTTTCGGACAGGCCGCCCGCCGCCTCGTAGGTACTTTTCTTAACCATAAGGCAGGCCCCTGTCACTCCCAGCACATCAAAGCACAGTCGGTTGCGCAGGAAATAATAGTCATTCCGGTCATCCCGGAACTGCAGCTTATGGGCAGGGCCCAGGCGTATATTGGTGATCCCCGCATGCTGAATGGTATTGCTGCCCGGATAAAGCAGCTTGACACCCACCGCTCCCACATGGGGAAGCATGGCCTTTTCCAGCATTTTATCCAGCCAGTCCTCCTGGATGATTTCAATATCATCATTCAGAAGAAGGATATAATCCCCCTTTGCCAGCTCCGCTCCTTTATTGCACATGGCGGAAAAATTAAATTCCATGGGTTCATAGATATAACGGAACCGGCATTCCTCCTGCATCTGGGAAAGCATCAGATGAATACGTTCCTTATTTTTTTCACTGCTTCCATTATCTATTACTATAATTTCAAAATTCCGGTAAGTGCTGGCCTCCAGAATGGAATGGACACATGTGGACAGAACACCCGGATTATCCTTGGAGGGTATTACTATGGACACCATTCCTTCCGGCTTCAGGGGCCATCCTCGTCTTATGTATGCCTCTTTTTTAATATCCTCATATTTTTCTTCCATCCCGAAAGGACAGATCGGGCAGGTATTATGGAAAAGCACGCTGTCTATATGCCCGGCTTCTCCTTTTATTTCCACCGCTTTCAGGCAGAAATCATACAGATTCTTCCTGAAATCACGGCTCCCCAGCCAGGGAATTTCCCGGCAGGCCTCTGTCCTCACGGCAAAAATATTTCCAAAATAAAAATAGGAAATAAGAGTGTCCGGCGACCAGTCCGGCTTCAGCCAGGGATTTTTGCGGCGGGGCTCCCCTGAGGAGGCGTCCACCTCATCCTCATCGCCATAGGCGATCAAAACCTGGGGATGGCGGGCAAAATAGTCCGCCAATAGCCCCATTTCTTCCTTCTCCGGCTTTCCGCCGTCCCCATAAAAAACTGTCAGATCCGCGTCCGCATCTTTCAGAGAAAAAGCTTCCCCGCAGCCGCTGTACGCAATATATTCGATAGAGAGCTCCTGCCCCAGAAGGGCTCTGCCCTCTCTTTCCGCTTTTTCTTTTTTCAGAATCCAGTCATGATAAGCTACCGTCTGGCTGCTTATGCGTTCTTCGTATTTTCTTGTCTGCCTTCTCCGCATCGGTTCCTGCAATGTTTTTTTCAGGTTCAAAACCAGCGCCTCCTTTTCAGATTGGCTTCCAGAACGGATGCCGTTTCCTCCGACAGCCTTTCTATCTCAAACTCCACCTCCAGCAGTTCATTTCCGCTATGCTCCACCTTTTCCAGCCGGATATTGATATTCGGATCATTGGTATGGAAAAAGAATACCGGATTGGCTTCCTTTTTTTTGCTGAGTTCCCAGCCGTTCATAGCCAGGTAAGCCGGTTCGGACAGCGGAAGCTCCTCCTCATTCAGTCTGGCCGCCAGCATACGCACCATACAGGAAGTTTCCGCGGGATCAATACGGATCCCCTTCACACCTTCCTTCACAGGCAGGGAAACGCGCATCCGTCCCTCTACCATATAGCTGAGATAGAGATAATAAGAATGCTCAGGACTGTAGCCCGTGCCATAATCTTCGAAAATCTGTACCTTGTTGTTTTCCAAATCCGCAAAAAATCCCTGCCAGGGTATGGCCCTTCTTCCAAGCAGCACCCGCATATCGGAAACGGACACACGGTTGCCGGTAACCGCCTTCTGGAACCTGCGTTCCCTGGCCCGGTATTCCTTTGCCGCCTCTTCATTGATTCCAAGCTCTTTCGTCCAGTCCTCCAGGACAAGCTTCTTACGCTTCCCATTGCCCATCTGGTAACAGTAAAGGGCGCGGAACGCCAGCGCATTGGTATCCACAATTTCCTCAAAGGTCCATTCGTAATCGATCAGGTTCCATCTGCCGTTCGTATCGACGAGAATATTCCCAAAAATCAGATCATAATCCGATACCGGCTGCTGGGGGCGGTAGCTGATTTTGTTCATATATTCATAAAACAGCTTCCGAAAAGACACCAAATCCTCTTCTTCCAGGCATTCATCCAGCATTTCCTCAAGCGTACAGCCCTCCAGATACTCCAGCTGCACATAGGGCAGAGAATTCCCATCCTTTATTAGATGACATTCATTGATAAAAAGACCGCTTCCGTCAAATCTTTTTTTCAATTTTTTATAATATTCCGAAATGTTTCCCACATGCTCAACCGCGGCGGGACCGGCCGGATATTTACGGACGCAGCGCTGTTTGCCCGCTCCGCCGGTTCCGTCAGGCCGCCCGCCGGATTCCAGGATATCCGTCCTGATAGCATAAATATCCGCCCGGTCATTGGAAAATTTGGAGTAAATTGTCTGCGGTGCCGGCCCTGTCATGATCAGATAAGAATTGCTGTACATCGGAAAAATACCTTCCCGGATCACCATGTCAAACACATTTTTCTCATCAAAAAGGAGCATACGGTCCGCATCAAAATTCCGCAGATTCTTACTCAGCTCTCCCACCTTGGGAAGACGCCTGTCCGAATAAATGGTATCCGCAAATTTATAATCCGGGTATGGATAATAAAAATGATAGTCGGAAATGCCGCATTTGGCAAAAAGCTTTTCAAATCCGCCCCTTGTAAAGGTACGCACCACGCCTCCGTCCGGATAATCCTCAATTCCCGCAAAAAACTGGGAAAGGTGATCCTCCACGCAGCCGGCCCAATACTTCATTCCCATTTTATTTTCAATGGCAATAACCAGATTGCCGTCTTTTTTTACATGCTTCTGGTTAATCTTCAGGAAATCCTCAAAGGGTGTCTGGGTAGGAATGTAGCTCTGCCCGTATTCAAAAACACCGATAAGAAGGACATAATCATAATCACAGGGCAGCACAGGTTCAATATCATTGAAATTGCCCACATAAATAGTCACATTATCATGCTCGCGGTTACGGTAAGCGTTGATAAGGCTTCTTTTTTTGGACAGATCCACACAGGTTACGCTGCCTGCCTTTTCCGCCAGGACACCGGTAATGGCGCCCATGCCGCTTCCCACCTCAAGCACCTTGGTATTCTTATCCATGGGAAGCCATGATACAATATTCTGCCTTTGGGGAGAAAGATGATAAAACACAGGCCAGCTGTGTTTCTCCTCAATCTTTTTCTGATAATCCTCCGGGGGACATGTTTTCACAATGTCCAGTATCTCATCTTCTACGGTTCCGTCACAGTAGAAGTCTTCTCCGGGGTAAAAGGATAAGTCCAGTGTTACCTTTCCTATCTGCTCCGTCATCTTCGGCCCTTGCCTTTCCGTTCGTTATGATCTCTTTACCGACACCTCAGACTCCATATCAAAATATCCCACCGTATCCCTGTCCGAAATAATGGTCAGATTGATGATATCATACAGCCTGTGGTAAACCGTAAAGGTATCCCCCTTGTATCCGGTAACCCCCAGGGACAGCAGATAATCCCCGCCCTGGAGCCGCACCTTCTGGGTAAAGGTTATTTCCAGCTCTTCGCCGGCTTTCACCCCTTCCAGGAACGCCCGCTCCACCATCGTGTTGGTACCGGTAATTTCCACACCCTTGATATTCTTGACAGACAGAGCAAAAATAGGAGCCGCCACATCCTCATGAATGCGCACATTCATATGAAGGGTAAAGGGTTCCCCCTTCAGAATCGTGGTCGTCCGTATCCCGTTCCCATCCGTCACATAATAGCCGGTAATCTCCGCTTCTTTGGTTCCATACTCCAGCGCCTGAGGATTAACCCCCTGTTCTTCCTTAACCGGCGTTTTCTTTTCCGTTTTAACGCCGTCCGCTTTCGCTGCCGCCGCGTCCCGGATGTCCTGATCCTGAAGCAGACCGCCCTTACCGTCTGTTTCCGGCATTTCATACTGCCCCACAAGCACACGCTTGTAGGTATCTATCATCTCCTTGGGGCTGCCTTCTCCCAGCTTCACCCCCTGGTTTAAAAGTACCGCTCTGTCACAGTATTTACTGATTGCGCTCAAATCATGACTCACAAAGAGAATTGTTTTTCCCTGTTTCTTAAATTCTTCGAATTTATGGTAGCATTTCGCCTGAAAAAACACATCTCCGACAGAAAGCGCTTCATCCACGATGAGGATTTCGGGATCAATATTTATGGCTACAGCAAAAGCCAGCCTTACAAACATACCGCTGGAATACGTTTTGACGGGCTGGTATACATATTCTCCGATATCCGCGAAATCCAGAATATCCTGAAGCTTTTCATCGATTTCTTTTTCAGAAAAACCAATCATGGAACCATTCAGATATACATTTTCTATCCCGTTGTACTCCATGTTGAAACCGGCTCCCAGCTCCAGAAGGGCTGAAATCCTGCCGTTGACCTGAACGACGCCGCTTGTCTCATTCAGTACGCCGGTTATGATTTTAAGAATGGTGGATTTACCGGAACCGTTTGTCCCGATGATACCCACGCATTCTCCCTGGTAAACATCCAGATCCACGCCCCTGAGGGCAAAATGCTCCCTGTATTTCTTTTTTCGGGAAAGCCCCAGGGAATCGACGAGCCTGTCCCGGTTATGATCATAGAGCTTATATACTTTATTCAGCCCCTCCACATGGATGGCAAGCTGCTTTTCTTCCATAATTATACCTCTTGTCCGCATCAGCGGACACATATATTCAATAAGAAGAACGCGTCTTTCGCGTTCTTCCGTGTGAAACATAGAATTTCCTGACGAAGCGGCCTCTGCCGCGAGTCTTGGAAATTCTTTTCACACTTCCCTTACATGATATCCGCAAAATGTACTTTAAGCCGTTTATATACCAATGCGCCGATACAGAAAAGGCCGATGGTAATAATCCAGAAATACATGGTAGAATAAAAATCCTCCCAGAACCACTGTTTTTCATAGATCGCACTGCGGTAGCCTTCCACAATGTATACGAGAGGATTTATTTTAACCAGCATCTGCGCCTTTTTGCTGAAGCTTCCCAGATTCCACAGAACGGGAGTCGCCCACATGCCTATCTGCAGGGCAATGTTTACAATCTGCTGCAGATCCCGGAAATAAATAACCACAGAACAGGTTGTATAGCTGACAGCCAGTACAAGCACAAACATACAGAAGCTGTAATAAAAGATCTGCAGCGTATACAGACTGGGGGTAAATCCATAAAACCAGGCAATGATCAGAAGCACCAACACAAAAAAGCCATGGATGAACGTGGCTGCAATAATTTTGATAATAGGCAATATACTGATTTTAAATACTACTTTTTTTACCAGATATTCATATTCCAGAAGCGCCATCATTCCGTTGACAATGGCTTCGGAAAAATAGAACCAGGGTACGAGGCCGGCCGTAAGGAAGACCAGATAAGGGACTTCGATCCCCTCTCCCACAAGCGTTGCCTTCTGAGGCATGATTACCTGAAATACAATGTAATACATCGCCACAGTCACCACCGGCTGGATCATTGCCCACACCGCACCCATATAGGATCCGGCATATCTTCTCTTGAAATCATTCTTCGCCAGCCGCCATATCAGACGTCTGTTCTGATAAAGCTCAAAGGGAAGCTGCGTAATTTTATCATAAAACTTAATAAACGCAATGACAGCGATCACAATCAGTGTACAGGCAATTATTTTCTTAACCAGCTCATCCGTCTGGTTTGCAAGGGGATTATGATAGCAGACAATAATCACCCCCATTATTAACATCACGAGGGTGAATATGGTAATTCCCGCTTTTTTATTAATACCCTGTCCGATAACCGGAATTTGTTTTTTCTCTTTGTTTTTCATTCTGCTTCTATCTTCCCGTATAACTCTTGATTCCGCCCCACTTCGTATCCTTTTCGGACTGAATCAGCTTCATGCCTTCCGGAATAGGCCACTCAACGCCGATATCCGGGTCGTTCCAGGCAAGACCGCCTTCATCATTGGGATGATAGAAGTCCGTGCATTTATAAGCGAACTCCGCATAATCAGAAAGCACAAGAAAACCGTGCGCAAAATTTTTCGGCACAAAAAACTGCTTTTTATTTTCTTCGGTAAGAAGGACGCCGAACCACTTTCCGAAGGTAGGGGAGCCTTTCCTCAAGTCCACCGCCACGTCATAGACCTCTCCCTTCAGGGCACGCACCAGCTTATCCTGGGGATAATTGATCTGAAAATGAAGACCTCTCAGCACACCCTTGGATGACGCAGACTGGTTATCCTGAACAAACACCTGATCGATTCCCGCCGCTTTATAATCGTTATAATTATAGGTTTCCATGAAATATCCGCGCTCATCAACGAATACTGCAGGCGTGATAACCTTCAGCCCCTCTATTTCGCATGTCTCTACTGTAATTTTACCCATCTTAACAATTCCTCGATTCCTGTCGCTCTTTTTGTACGTAATCCGTTTCTTCGGCGGTGCCGGCTGCCTCCCGGCTTACAGCCCGTTGGCAACCTCCACCATATATTTTCCATAATCCGTCTTCATCAGCGGCTCCGCCAGCTTCAGAAGCTGCTCCCTGGAGATAAAACCTCTCTTATAAGCAATTTCTTCTATACAGGAAATATAAAGCCCCTGTCTCTTCTGGAAGGCCGATACAAAATCTGCCGCATCCAGAAGGGAATCATGGCTTCCCGTATCCAGCCAGGCAAACCCTCTCCCCAGCGTTTCCACCTGGAGCGTTCCCCTGCGGAGATATTCATTATTTACGGAAGTGATTTCAATTTCCCCTCTTGCCGAAGGCTTTACATTTCTTGCAATCTCCACCACATCATTATCGTAGAAATACAGTCCCGGCACCGCATAATTACTCCGGGGATTTTCCGGTTTTTCTTCGATGGAAAGGGCTTTTCCGTTTTCATCGAATTCCACCACACCGTATTCTCTCGGATCCCGGACATAATATCCGAAAATCGTAGCGCCCTTCTCCCGGGAAGCAGCGTTCCTGAGCACCCTGGAAAAGCTCTGCCCATAGAAAATATTATCTCCCAGTACAAGTGCAACGCTGTCATTTCCAATAAAATCTGCTCCTAAAATAAAGGCGTCCGCCAATCCTCTGGGCTGATCCTGTACCGCATAGGAAAGAGAAAGCCCCAGCTGTTCTCCGGTTCCGAACAGTTCCCGGAAAACAGGAAGATCTCTCGGAGTGGAGATAATCAGTATCTCCCGGATATCCGCCAGCATCAGTATGGACAGCGGATAATAAATCATGGGCTTGTCATACACCGGCATAATCTGCTTGGAAATTGCCTTGGTCAGCGGATAAAGCCTGGTTCCGCTTCCTCCTGCAAGAATAATACCTTTCATAAATAAACCTCCATCGTTTTACGTCGGGTTTTATCGATAATAAGAATGGCCCGCAGCTCGCGGCATCCCTTATTTATACATCTCGTTATAATATTTCTGATAATCACCGCTGGTCACATTTTTCATCCAGTCTTCATGGCTGAAATACCAGGCGATAGTCTTCTTAATCCCTTCCGCAAACATGGTTTCCGGTTCCCAGCCGATTTCCGACTTGATTTTATCCGGAGCGATGGCATATCTGCGATCATGGCCCTTACGGTCTTCCACATAGGTGATCAGATCCTTGGATACCAGCGCTTTTCTCGGATCGTCATCCGCGAGCATCTCCTGAAGGGTTTCTATGATGATTTCAATAATCTGTATGTTCTGTTTTTCATTATGTCCGCCCACATTATAGGTTTCGAAAAGCCTGCCCTTTTCCTGTACCATGTCGATGGCCTTGGCATGATCCTCCACATACAGCCAGTCACGTACGTTTTTGCCGTCGCCGTATACGGGAAGCTTCTTTCCGTGGAGGGCGTTGTTGATGATCAGAGGAATCAGCTTTTCCGGGAACTGGTAAGGGCCGTAATTGTTAGAGCAGTTCGTGATATTCGCAGGGAAATGATAGGTGTCCATATATGCCTTCACAAGCATGTCCGATCCCGCTTTGCTGGCAGAATAAGGGCTGTGAGGGGCATACGGGGTGGTTTCATAGAAATATTCCCCTTCCTCTTCCAGGGAACCGTATACCTCATCCGTGGAAACATGCAGGAACTTCTTGCCTTCTTTAAAGGTTCCGTCCGGATTCTCCCAGGCCGCTTTGGCACAATTGAGCATTACCGCTGTTCCCAGCACATTGGTATTCACAAAAACTTCCGGATTGCGGATACTTCTGTCCACGTGGCTCTCCGCTGCAAAATGTACGACTCTGTCTATGTCATTTTCATTTAAAATCTTCTCGATTGCTTCCTTGTCGCAGATATTTGCCTTTACAAAGGTATAATTATCCCTGTCTTCCACTTCCTTCAGGTTTTCCAGATTGCCGGCATAGGTAAGGGCATCCACATTGATAATACGGATTTCATCCCCGTATTTACGGAACATGTAGTGGATATAATTGGATCCTATAAAACCTGCGCCGCCTGTCACCAAGTAAGTTCTCATAATTCTTCTCCTTTATCTCCGCCCGCAAAAATATACCTGCCTCACATATAAGCAGGCTGTAAAACAGGCGGAAAAACTGACACTACACTTAATTTTAATTAGTATACCACAAAACTCGGTTTTTACCAAATAAAACCTGCCATAAAGTTACACCTGGCCCTTGGGATTTCTTAACCTGCCCTTCCTGCTGCTGGTTTTCTCCCGGCCCT
>OWIE01000043.1_pt1 | contig 49980 bp, 40 predicted proteins | sample 1733001 | NCBI WGS metagenome assembly OWIE01 (sample SAMN05065778, study PRJEB22554) | human gut metagenome | biome: ENVO:2100002; feature: ENVO:00000062; material: ENVO:00002003 | host: Homo sapiens | place: USA | reverse complement strand
AATACTGGAGTTCCATCTGTAACTGTAACAGCAAGTGGAGCAAACACAGCAAAGGTATTTAATTTTGCTTTCAAAAATTTAAAAGGAGCAAAAGGAGATCCCGGTGCGACATACACTCTTCCGGCTGCGAATAAAACAACACTTGGAGGCGTAAAACAGTCTACTTTGGTTCCTGAAGCTGCAGGAGAAAATGTTACAAAGGCTGAGTTCAAAGCTTTGCTGGACGCTTTGAAAGCAGCTGGTATTATGGCTACATCTTAAAATAACGAGTGATAGATATTTAGTGTGAAGAAAGGGGTAAATATCTATTATCGGTATTTACCCCATTTTTTTACTCTGCTCCGAATAAGTGAGGAGTGAACTCGAAATTAGAAAGTTAGACAATGAATACCGTACAGAATCTTCTCACGAAGTCTGTTATTTATCAGAATACGGAATTAAATATACCTTTGTAAAAAAAGAAGATGGTGTGACGGTGTGGAAATACAAAAAGACAAAAGAACTTGGACTTGCTTTAGCTAAGTTCTGGGAACAGAGATAAAATAGGTTGTTCAAGATGATGAATATAAAGGTGGGCGTCATATTTTTGAGCGCAGTGTCACGCAGTACACAGGCAATAGTATTAAAGGACTACCACTCTCCTATTTGTATGAAAGGAAAAAATTATGGAATTTTTGAATGAATTTATGATGCCGGTCGTACTTGGTATTTGCCTTTGCGTCGGATATATTATCAAGAAATGGATTAAAGACGTTGACAATAAGTACATCCCAACAATCTGTGGAGTATTGGGCATTGTGATAGCTGCATGGATTAATGGTTTTGCATTTAGCCCAGAAATTGTTTTAAGCGGTTTGATTAGTGGTCTTGCATCTACAGGTTTGCACCAGGCACTTACACAATTTATCGAAAAGAAAGAACAGAAAACTGAATAAATATGGAATATTTAGAAATGTTTTTTGAGCTAGATTTTGTTTCTATTATTCTCGCAATTGTTACCATACTTCTTGCATGGCAGTTTTTAGACAAATTGCTTGTATGGTTTTGGGAGAAAACAGGGATTGAATTTAGACATATCAGAAAAAGACGAGAAGAACACGAGCTTATTATGAAAACCGCTGAAAATTTATCAAGACTACAAGAACAACATCAAGAAGACGTGGAACGTGTTACTCAAAATGATAGGAAAATGCAACAGGAATTTTCAGAATTTGTTGAAGAGTTAAAGTCTGCTCTTACTGCTCAACGAGAACAGATGGATATTTATGCCAAAAATAGAATTAATGATAGAGAAAAATCACGAGAAATTCAGAGAGAATTGAGTGAATCTATAGATAGATTAGCAGTGGGAGCAGAAGAAAGAAAAGAGCAAATCAAGGCTCTTATGTGTGGAAGTATGGAATTGCTTGGAGACAAAATTGATCAAAGATTTAGTAAATATATTGCGATGAAAGGAATTCCAGAAAATGAAGTGTCGGAATTTAATGGATTATTTTCTGCCTACAAACTTTTAAATGGAAATCATGGTCGCGAACAAAAATATAAATATGTAAAAGAACACTTACCCGTTCTTCCTGTTGAAATTAGTCCAGTTTATGATGAGGAAAATACAGAAAAATAATAAGAATGGAAGTTGCTATATATGATGTGGTGACTTCTCTTCTTATTTAAAAGAGGTGATAAAAATTACAAGATCAAAATTTAATGTAGATAAAGATAAAAGTAAACGAACACATAATGGAATTGTATTTGATTCTGTATTAGAAATGGAATACTATCGCGACGTTCTTTGCCCGGCAGTGGAGAGTGGTGATGTGGTTAGTTATGAATTACAAAAACCATATGAATTACAACCAAAGTTCCGTCATGATGGAAAATCAGTTCAGCCAATTAAGTATGTGGCTGACTTTTTTATTGTTTATAAGGATGGACATGAAGAAGTTATTGATACTAAAGGATGTCCAGATTCAGTCGCACTATTAAAAAGAAAATTGTTTTGGTACAAGTTTCCAGAAGTTGATTATAAATGGGTTACTTGGGTGAAAAAATTTGGAGGCTGGATCGAATATGAAGAATATAAACGACTCAAACGAGAAGAAAAGGAAAATAAAGTTTCTGATATTTAATTATTAATTTTGTCAAAATATGCGTAACAAAATATCTTTACTACTCTTCTATTCAGTGATATGCTTGTATTATATAATATAAGGAGGCACAAGTCATGGAAGAAAAAAGAAGAGGAAGACGTAAAAAAGTTGTAGAAAAGAATTACGATGTTTTGATTCAGCAGTGCAACCAAGAAATTTTAACCATCCAAAATAAAATGGATGAATTAAAAGTTCAGATGAAAGAAAAGAAAATTGAAATCAAGAAACTTGAAAAAGAAAAAGCTATCTATGATGAGATGAAAGCTGATCAAGAAAAATCTGAACGTATTCGTGAACTCGCGGAAATGATTGATAAATCAGAATACACTTTGGATGAAATTAAGGAATTATTAAATCATAAAAACTAGAATTATAAATTACATCTAAATCATAAAATGTTAATTAATAGAGTCGGTTAACCGGCTCTTTTTTGATGCAAAAATTCAAATCAAATTTCGCTTTCATTTAGAAATGAAAAGAGAATAAAAAAATATCAATCATCATTTCTTTCTGACTTATTATATAGTCATGGTGATTGGTTTGTAGGTTTCTTATATGTAGGAACGTAACAGCCGTGGTTATGCACACGGCTTCCTGAATATAGATATTATACTACTTATAGAAAATAAAAACATCCAGAACATTTGTTTTAAAGGAGATAGAAAATCATGAAAAAAGAAAATATGAAAATTAAAGAAATTATTACATTCGAAGATAAAGCAAACGCTATTGAATATATTTGTAACAGTTTATTTGATTTTGGAGAAAATGGTGAAATTACAGACTACTCCCCTTATTATATTGAACCAGCACAGGTTTGTGCAATTCTCAATTATTTTGTAGAAGGAATTGAATTTGAAAATGGTGAATCTATTTATGATGCCGCAGTTGCAGATAAAGAAGTAAATGATGTTGTAAATCAGTTCTTCTTAAAACCTACAACTGCAAAGAATCCAAAACTTACATATCCGCAGGAAGTTATGAAGTTTGTTATGTCTCATGTTGTAGAAAAAGTTGAATACATGAAACAGAAAGCTATTCATGCTCCATCATATAGAAAAGATATGGTTGGAGAAGCAATCGTTGAATTGATCAATGTTTTAGCAGAGAAAGCAAATGAATTGAATGTATCTGAGGCAAATAAATTTATTGAAAAATATAACAATCCAGATTCATCTCTTGAGGATTTTGCAAAACAGTTTATGAAAGATGAATATGAAAAACGTATGGAAGAATTAAAAGAGAATAAAAATGAATCAAGTTCTATTGTAAAGGACTCTGATGAATCTTCAGAAGAACCAGCTATTTCCGCTGAACATAAGCTGACACAAGCAGAAGAATTTCTTGCAAAATATAAAGAGATTGAGCGTCGCAATAAAAGCAAGTAGGAACAATTATGGCTAAAAAAGTCGTGTCAAGTTTTTTAGAAGTAAAGAACTTAATTGAAAAAAATGTACACTCTGGTATGGATGCTGCAAGAGATGAAGTCAAACCAACCTTTGAAGATAATGTGACAGAATATTATAGTGTCGGGAATCCGGTAATATATGATAGAACCGGTACTTTATTGGAATCTCCTAACACTACTCCTGTTTCTGGAGGCGGAAATCATTTTGAATTTAAAGTTGAAATGCAAGATAGTATTTCTTATCACACTGGAACGTATACAGGTGCACAAGTGATTGATGCAACAGAACAAGGTCATTCAGGAACACTTGGTAGGCATGGATATTTTGCAAAAACAGAAGCGGAAATTCCTGAAATTGTGGATAGGAATATGTCGAAGTATCTGAAATGAAAATAATTACCCAGGATGCTGGTGACATCCTGGGGTTGTGAAAAGGAAATTATTTAAATGACATATATGCAGAATTAATTAAATGATTTTTACCTACGGTTCTTACGTAATGACAATGAGTATTCAAATTTTATATATTTGGAGAATTGAATTTTACATTTCGCGTTTTTAACATCCTTGGAAAATGTATTAAACGTAAAAACAAGAATAATTAAAAGAACTAATGCAATAACAATAAGACTTAAAATTATAATTGTTGTCATTTTTCACCACCCTTCTGTACTTTGATATACAGAACGGGAATGTTTGCGAAAGAAATCCGCAGAGATATGATGTATAGAAATGATACATATAATAATTAATCACCTTTCTGCCATATGTACTGTTTTCATTTCGTATACAAGGTGTATACTTCCACAGACGCTTCTGCCAGATACATACCCGTGGCAACGGATTAGTTGTGGTAGATCCAATCGATATGTATCCAATTTCATTATAACAGAATATTGATAAATTATAAATAATTTTTATTACTGCTCTCCTTTCGTGAGGGCTTTTTTGATGTCCAAATTTGAGAGGAGTGATTTTTAAAAAATGAGCGAATATGAAGTACGGGTTAGTACGAATGTTGATACAAGCGAACTAGATGCTGCCCAGAAAAAATTAGACAATTTAGTAAAGAACGATAAACAGATTAAAGTTGATTTTGATATTCAGGGAATAAAGAATCTGAATAAAATCAATGGTGTATTTAAGAATATTGAGAAGAATAATAAAATCAGTGTTAAAGCAGATATGGATACATCCGGAATTAAAAAAGGATTATCTGATATTGAAAAAGCGAAACGAAGTGTTTCTACTTTAAAGATTGATGCAGATGTTTCAAAGGCAAATGCAGATTTCAAAAAGTTTGAATCTCTTACGACAAAATCCGCGGAAAAGGCTCGAAAGTTATTATCTGACATCAATAAAGATATTAATAACGTGAAATTGGCTCCAAATGATTTTGTTATGGAAATTAATTTTAATAAGCTTACAAGTGATTTAGAAAAATACAGGAATCAGATTAAGGTTGTACAAAATGAGCAAAAAGAATTTACGAAATTATTAAGGTCATCAGAAAAAGCTCAACATGATTTAGAATCATATAAAGTACAATCCAATATCGCAAAAATGAAGTCCGAGTTAAATTCGTTCAGTGAGTCCTATGATATTGATAAAAATAAATTTGAAAATATCGAATCCATAATAAAAGAATACAGCGACACTATGGATAAGTTGCGTAGGCATTATGACAATAATGATTCTTTTGTTTTAGATACGGACGAATTATCAGCCGATCTGAATAAAGCTAATTTAGCTGTAGAACGTTTTGAAAACACTATGTCAGAATTAAAACATAGCGTCAAAGGAACTTTAAATTCTTTAGAGTCTTCAATTCTTAGTAATGATATTCAAAAATACATGAAAGAAAATACTCGATTAACAAAAGAGTATGAAGATGCGTTAAATGACTTATCAAGAAGAGCTGCATCTGGTGAGAATGTTAGAAAACAATTTGCAAGTGCAAAATCTGAAATTGCATTAAAAGGGTTAAATGGGAAAAGTTTTATTGATGAAATAGCAAGAGGATTTAAACAGATTGGACAATTCGCTACTACTTACGGCGTAATTCAAGATGTTTTTATGGATGGCGGAAGAAAAATGGTTTCTAATGTCGTCACTGTAAATGATGCTATGACAGATTTGAGAATGGCTACATCTCTTTCAAATGACGAAGCATATAAGATGATGGATACATATTATGAACTCGGAGACAAACTTAAAGCAACCGGAATTGATATTGCAAAATCATCTACTGAATGGCTAAAACAAGGTAAGGCAATTCAGGAAGCCTCAAAATTGACAGAGGATTCTATAGTCCTTTCGAAAATAGGTGATTTGTCTTCAGAAGAAGCGACAAAAACTATTACTGCTGCTATGAAATCGTATAACATAGCAGAAGATCAAGTTATGGGGTTTGTTGACCAGATTAGTGCAATCGATATGGCAAGTGCTACTGATGTTGGAGGCTTGGCAACAGCATTTAACGAAGTTGCAGCAAATGCAAAAACCGCAGGAGTCGAAACACAGAATCTTCTTAGTTATGCAGCCGTAATTGGAGAGACAACTCAGGAAGGAATGGCTTCTGTTGGAACATCTCTTAACGCAATCTTTTCTCGTATGGGTAATATTAAACTATCACGACTTAAAGATTATGAAACCGGCGAGGATCTTAGTAATGTAGAAACTGTTTTAAGAGGAGTTGGTATTTCACTTAGAGATACGCAAGATGAGTTCAAAGATTTTGATTTAGTTCTTTCAGAAACAGCGGAAGGATGGAAAACGTTCTCAGGTGTCCAGAAAAGAGCAGTTGCTCAGGCTTTTGCCGGGACTCATCATATGAATGAATTCATGGTTCTTATGGAGCAGTGGGGAAATGTTGAAAAATATATTGATATTGCCAACAATGCGTCTGGAGAATCAATGGAGAAATATGCAGCTTATCAAGAATCTATTTCTGGTAAGATGGAAGGTTTTGAAAACAAATTCCAGTCCTTGTCTACTTCATTATTAAGTTCAGATGTATTTGGATTTCTTGTGGATTCTGGATCATCACTTATTGGAGTATTGGATACTATTCTTAATAAATTCGGAAGTTTTTCTTCTTTATTAGGATTGTTCTCTGGAACCGTTCTAAGTAAAAAAGGGTTGGGTAATGATAACATAGTTGAATTCGCCCCTTTCTATAAGGTTGCATAATAACGCCATGCAATTAACGTAGAGAGTGTTCAGTTTGATATATCGTAGTATCAACTGCCAATCCTTGAAAATATAGATTTTCTAAATTGTCGAATATCGGGGGAAGCCGTAAGCCTATTTATATAGGTGCCGGATCGATGCAATAAAAGCGTATTTATTATAGAAGAAATACGTTCGTGAAGGAATAAGCATTTAATGCGAAAATGGTAGTCCCGACGCACTATAACTAAAACATGGAAGTGTAGTTCCATATATGGGGCGCGAGAGACTGACAAGACATGACGTGATACAGGCGTAATTGTATCATATGGTACACAACATACAGTCCGCACCCGGGGAAAGCCTGGGGATGTCAATATGAGGTGCGACAGTATTTGCTACTGCTCTATTGATGCAAACTACACAACCTGTTGCTGACTTGCAAAAACAGAACAGGATAATTATAGTGGTATTCCACTCGGCGTATCTCTCGTCGTTTTCTAATAGAGATAAAAAAAATAGACACAAATTGTTTACATTCCACTTGACTTAATACAAAAAGAGTGTATAATAATACATGAGTTAAAAAAATATAGCTCGAAACACCACGATGTATGGACAGGGGATTACCTCCTGTCCTTTTGTTATGTTGTGGAAATAAACATATGTTCAGACTACTCTTCTATTCATTATTGGTATATAATGGAAGTGATACTAATGATGAATAATAGGAGAAAAATAATATGGGAGTAAGAAATGTTGTTCCAATACACGATATTGTAAAACCAGATATATTTGAAGACAAAATAGAATTAATATCAACTTGTGAAATGTCAATAGATGAATTGAAAGCTTTTGCACTTGTGTTAAAATACGCAGCAGTTGTCATGGAAAAAGATGGGATAACCAAAGAAAGTATCAAAAAGGCAAGTGTTGTTTTTTTAGGCAGTGACGAATTAATAATTGACGAAGAAGATGAAAAATGTTGTGCCTCTACATTTTCATTAATCATTTATCATATGAATAGATTAAGGAAGACAAATAATTTTTTAATTATAACTTACGCATATATAGAAGAAATTGTACATCATTTTTGGAACATTCATGACGAAACAGAAGTAAAATATAAAGGATTAGAAATTATGAAATATCTAAATCCGAATGTCACAATTGATACTTTAAAAAGGTGGAATATAAATTGGAAATGATTTTAATTGAAAAAAACGAGATGAAAAACGATAATATTGAAAATAATTTAATTCTTGATGAATTGATATGTAATTGTGAAATTGCTAGAGATAAAACAACATTTGACTGTGCTTTATTAAATAGAAACGGACAAACAACAGTGTAACAAATGATATTATTTTATCTGCCTTATATGATGTGTATTTGTTCGTGGTTTATGACTGTTTAAAATTGGGATGGCTTAATCCCACATTATGAGTTTTATATTTTTTTAATAAAAATAGTAATATTTACTGCTCTGATTCGTCATCAATCGATAGAGAGATAAGATTTATTCTTATCAGAGAGATGAGGCATTACGCCCTCATAAGTGAAATAATTTTTAGTCAAGAGACATCGATTGAGATGTCTCTTTTTTGGAGGAGATGTATCTTATGACAGAACAGCAAAAAATTTATATGATGATTATCAAAGAAAATTATGCAGCGGAATATACGAAAGTCCTCATGGTGTAATTGAACGCAAAGAGTTTGAAGAATATTCAAAGGAGTATTCGTATAGAGCTAATTGTAAATTAACAGGAAAATTCCGTAGCAGGAAGTATTTTTAGACCACTCTCCAACTCCACATTAAAATAAAGAAGGTGATATAGTGAAAACATGTAAAAATTCTAATCAAAATCAAAATGATTTTAATTCCATTGAACTACATGCATCGAGCATTTCATTTAAAATTGATAATTGCTCTTACTTAAATCTACAAAATAAAATCGTTTCGATATTAAATGAAAGTAACGTAACTGTAGAAGATCTTGACAATTTAATTCAATTCTTAATAGATTCCAAGAAAACAGCAACGCTTAAATTTTAGATTCCTTTTATCCAATTATATAATATGGAATCTTTAATGCAAAATCCTAATCCTATATGTGATCCATCGTCTATTGTTGTTGCAGAAGCATAATGAATTCCTACGAGAATATAGGAATCATTATATTTTATAAATATAGGTGACCCACTGGAACCGGGAAATGACAGAATGTCTGTCAAGAATATCTCCTGATCATTATACTTTTTGGATATAGGGGTTGCTGTTATGCCACTTTTAATAATAGGGCAACCAAGGGGGTCTCCTTTCATCCCCTGTGGATAACCAAGCATAATAATATTCTCAATATTTGAACATTTAAAAAGCTGATCATTGTAGAAATCAGATATTTCGATAAATTTTATATTGTACTTGTAGTTTGATGACATAACAGCGTTTATGCCTATTACACCTATATCGTACAGAGAATGACTTGATGGATCAATTTTTATTTTTGTTGTTACTATTTTATCGTCTCCATACATAGGAACTTTGAATTCGAATTCAGTACATCCGTCTACAATATGTTTATTACTTATAAGATAATAATTTTCTTCGTCTTTACAGAAGAATCCAGTTCCCGTATTACAGATGTTCTTTTCATAATTATATGCTTTTATAAGAGTAGTTGTATAAATTATATTTTCTTCAGTGATCATAAAATCTCCTTTCAGAATTGAGGTGTTAAAATGTTTAATAATAATCAAATTGATAATTTTATACAGCGTGAAGAGAAAGAAAATTATATTGTAAAGTGCTTAATCAACACACTGTATTGTGGAACGGATGTAAATCAATCCGAATGTTATTCAATTATAAAAAAGTTTAAAGAAAAAATTTTAGGAGATGTAGAATTGTAAATCACTGCTCCCCACTTAAAAATAACTCTTACAGTTATTGCACTTCCACTGCTTGCCTATATTATTTTGGTATATTATTGATAATTGCACTAATGTATTCCGGATCATTTATTATTGCGTTAAAAATTGTACTGGCGAGTGACATGATTCCATGAATAGACGCAACACCCATTTTCTTCGCAGATTTTTTCGTTGCATTCCATATTGTCTCTGGTCTAACAGTATTTATAAAATTATGACCGTTCCATGAAATGTCATCAACACAACCTGATAATTTTCTATCTTTCCCATTATAATTTTTATATCCAGTAATATAGCCAGCGCTCATTAATTGTGTCAGTGTATATGCAACATGTTCTTCGGAATATTTATTGTCTTGTGATAGATCATTTATTATCGTTTTAAAAGAAATACCTTTTATAGAAAAATATTCACACATCACAAGATTATCCTCTAAATATATTAATGTGTCTCTTACACATTCAGGATTTAGTTTCATAAGTTATACCTCCAAGAAAGGAATGATTAAATGAAAGATATTACTATTCATTATAAAACAGACGATGAAATGACAAATAAAGATAATCCTCTTTATGATCTACGCAGCAGAATAGCGGTTCTAGTTGATGGAAAACCAATTGAAAGATTAAAAAGATTCTCAATTGATTTTGATGTTAACGACATAGAACCAACTTATTGTGTGGAGCAATATATGGATTTTCCCGATAACGATCAAGATTATACGATATAAGTCTACCACTCTCCTCTCACGGTTTCCATGTATGACCGCAGTTAGAACATCTATTGACTGTTTTATTACTTCCTAAGAATCCAGTCAGGATTGAGTAACCTTTTTGTCCGGCGGTAATTGATGTAGATCCACATTTCGGGCAACGTGGTTTAGATTCCTCTGCTTTTTTACGTTCTGCTATCTCACGGAATTGAGCCATTTTAAGTTCGTATTCAATGGGGTCGTCGTCGTGCAGTTTTATCATAGCGAATAGCAAATCACGATTACAATTGGACGCATCACGGATGGTTAGGAAATCGTCAGTTGACATGTTAATGGTTTCGTATTCAGTATTGCATGTATCGCATTTTGTTATTGAATCTTCGTACTCTGGTTTTATAGAAATCTCAAAGCCACGTACAAATTCTGTATTTTCATAAGTACCCCATTCATTAGTCCCTTTTTCACGTTCAGCGCATGATTTACAATATTTAATTTTTTTCATAACCAGAACTCCTACCTTATATTTTATATTGCAAGTATTTAATGTAAGTATACGATAAAAACAGACGGTTTTCAACTATGACAAGGATACTGGTTTTAGTATGTTTGATGCATTTAAACCTCAAAAGGGATTGAACGATTCATCACTAAAATTTATAGACAAAATACAGGAGCTCAAAAAATCTGGGAAAATAGACACCAAAGATTTAGACGTAGTTGCATCAAAGCTTGGCGACGTAAATGTTGAAATACTCGATGCTGCTAAATCTGCACAGACAGGAAAGAAATCATGGGATGATTATGACAAAGTTGTTGCGAAAACAAGTTCTACCACCTCAAAATTTGGCAAAGTAACTTCTACTCTTAAAAATGTAGGTGGAATGATCGGTTCAAGTCTCTTAAATGCAGGTGTCGGTATGCTTGCCGGTGTAGCAATTCAGGGTGTTGTTACTCTGATTGATAACTACGTTCACCGTCAAGAAAAAATGATTGAAAAAGGGAAAGAAGCGAAGAATTCTATTGATGAGACATTTGCTGAGTTCTCTAAAGGCAAGAATACTCTGAACACACTCGGTCAGTCATTTGCAGATAATGCAGATGATATTGAAACGACTGGTGATGCGATAGATTCTATTGCAAAGAAATATAGCGAATTAAGTAAGAATGTAGATACTGTAACAAATAAAAATAAAGGATTGTCTTCTGATGAATACCAACAATATCTGGATATTAGTAATCAGTTAGCGTCACAGTTCCCATCTCTCGTAGAAGGTTATGACGCACAAGGAAATGCTATTCTTAATCTTGGTAGCAATGCAGATTCTGCTGCAGCAAGTCTGAAGAGTTTATATGACGCACAGATGCTATCTGCTAATGTTAAGATTGGAGAAGGTCTGCAGGATAATTACGAAGGCACAGTTGCTCAAATCGAGGAATATGAAGACAAAATTAAAACTCTACAAAATACCATTGACAAAAATGATAAAGCGATGGCAGATATGGAAATTGATGCTGACGAATTATCTTCTTCTGGTGATATAACATTAGGCTTAAAATCATATGGAGAAAATAGGGCGAAAGCTCAGAGAGAAATTGCAAAAATTTTAAGCGATAATGGCGTTGCAATGCAAGAGGCTGTTGATGATGCAGGCAATGTGACAATATCAACATCAGGATTCGATAAAAATGTTGCAAATGAGATAAAAAATACACTGTCAAAATATAAAAGTGAAGCCATAAATTCAATGACTGTTGAAAATGCAGAAGCAGAAAAAAGTATAGCTGCAACAAAACTTCTTATCGAAGAACAATGGTCTAAAATGGGAGAGTCACTCGGACAGTATCTGCAAACTTCAGATACTTTTACAAAATTAGATAAATCAATTCAAGATGCATTCTTAGGTAATGTTGGTAATATTGATTACGAAACCGTGGCTAAAGACTATGGTGGTGACTTTATGTCTTTCATGTATGGCGAAATTATTCAGCCTATTGCAGATATGAAACCAGAGGGACAAAAGGCAATTAAAGATATGTTGACTCTGGATACATCATCTCTGAATTTTGATGAATATAAGAGTTTCGTAGACAAAGCATTAAAAACAGCTTTTCCAGATGACAATGCAGCACAGGAATCCTTCAAAAAATCTTTAGGTTTTGATAAAATTATTGACGATTCCGAGGTTAAATTTAATAAACTAAAAGATGTTTTTGGAAGCGCTGTAAATGAATTATCATTAGAAGACATTGAAAAGGGATACGACCTTGTTGTCAATGATAAATTTACTGGCACATTTAACCAACTAAAATCTGAAATCCAAAATGCAAAAGCACTTGCTTCGACTGGTATTGATTTAGAATCAACTAAAAATTTCGATGCAATTAGTGCTGCTGACGAAACTAAAAATGCCGGTGATGACTATATCCAGGCAAAATCTTATCTTGAACAAGCAAAAGAAATGTTTGATCAAGGTTTAATTGGAACCGACGATTTTAAAAAGAGAGCCGCCTACTTCTCTCCTACTGGTGCAGAAGATGCTGTAAACTTTGCTGAAAACTATGCTAAAGCTGCTCGTTATCTAACAGAAGATGCATCTGGCGTACATAATTTCTTAACTGACCTTGAAAGCAAAGGAATGGCATTTAAGACAGTTGCTGACGGAACAGAACAATGGACATATAATATAGAAGATTTAGAACAAGCTGCGACAAATATGGGCGTAGGTTTTGAATTTTTTATGGATATGTTTGGTCGTCTTGAAGATTATGGATTCAGCAATAACTTTGTTGGTTCTGTTGAACAGGGTGCAAAACGTGTATCCGACTTAAGCACAGAACTCGTGAATGCGAAAGCGGAATTGGCGAGGCTCGAAGCAACTGGAGCAGATAGTACAGCAATCGATCAGCAGCGCGAAAAGATTAAAGGACTTGAATCTGACTTACAGCAAACCCAAGCTAATCTTGGTCAACTCATAACAAAATCTGCAGATGATTATGCAAAACAAGTTGAACAGGCAAAAACAGCAATTAGTAGTTTAAAAGAAGAACGCGATAGGATTCTCAGAGAAAATGCCTATGGGGAAAACACAGACGAAGTAGCTAGTTTGATGGAAGATCAAATTCGTCAATTAGCACAAGAAAATGGTATTGAGCTTGATGCAGAACTAAAAGTAAAAAACAAAGAAGAAGTACTCGAAGATATAAAGAATCTTTCACCAGAAATTGAAGTTAAAACATTCAATTCTACAGAAGAAATGAACACGGCATTAAATAATCTTCAAGCAAATCAGACTATTAAATACAATGCTGATGTTTCTGGGGTTGAGTCTGTAGTTAAAGCCGTTAAGGATGAAGACGGAACAGTTACTTATACTGCTGAGATAGATGGTGTAGAAAAAGCATTGAAGCCTGTTATAACTGCGGATGGGACAATTGCTTATGAAGTAGATAATGATCTTCAGTTCGTAATGGAAAAGGCAATACACGGTCTTAACCTTCCTGGTGTACCCGTACATTTAGATGCCGTAGATAACGCTACTCCTGTAATTGATGATATTAATAAGAAAGAACTCATCCAAAAATCTGTTCCATTAATCGGAGAAGACCACGCAACAGGCATTATTACTTTATGGAACGGTTTGAGCGCAAATCCGAAATTTACATCAATGACGGCGCAAGATCAAGCTACATATGTGATTGGTCTTTGGAATTCTTTGACACCGGAGCAAAAAACGGCTGTTATTACTGCAACTGATGCATCTGCTTCATTAACGGCAGAAAATGTAACTGGAAGCGTAGAAAGTATTCCTGATGAATCAAATACAAATATCGAGGCGAGCGACCATGCTACACCGGTAATTTCTGGAGTAAGAGGAATGTTGTCAGGTTTAGACGGAAGTGCTGCACATACTTATATTTATACACATAGAGTTGAAACAGTAAGTACTGGTACAAACGTAGGAAATGGAAGACTGATGATGCCGCGTTTTAACGGAACTGCTCATGCAGATGGAACTGTAAATCCTAAATCTGGTTACGCATTTGACCAAGGTGATTGGGGTGTAAAAAAAGATGAGCGTGCTTTGGTTGGTGAACTAGGAACAGAACTTCTTGTACGCGGAGGAAAATTCACAACCATTGGAGACAATGGTGCAGAATTCGTAAATCTAAAACGTGGAGACATAATCTTCAACCACCTTCAGACACGAGATCTACTTTCTAAAGGATATGTAAATTCTCGTGCCAAAGTTTTCATGGGTGGAGCTTACGCTTCTGGAACTGCTTTTGCAAATGGAAGTGGTGGCGGAAGTTTTGGCATTGGAGGATCTGGAAGTCAATCAGGAATTTCTGGAATTGGGAACTCTTCTACTTCCAACAATCTCAACTCCGCATCCAATAACCTCGCCAAAGCAGCATCAGACACATCAGAAGCGGCAGAGAAATTATCAGAAGCAGTATCCGGATACACGGACTGGGTTGAGGTGTTATTTCAACGCCTAGAATCACAATATGATTTATTGATGAGTCAAATGGAGCGTATCGCACATCTTCCAGATAAGCAACAGAAACTGTATGAAGCAATGTCCAAGAACAGTGAACTACTGAATAGGACTCAGCAAGCAATTGGGACTTATCAAAGTCATTTTGATTCTATTGTTCAACAGAGTGGAATAAACCCACTTATCGTCCATCAGATTCAGAACGGGTCTATGGATATTTCAAAATACGATGATGATACTCAAAAAATAATCAGTGAGCTGCAGTCTTATTATGATAAACTCGTAGACTGTAATAAACAGTACGATGACCTCTTAAATAAACAGAGTGAACTGGCGCAGACAGCATTGGATAATATTGAAGATTACATCGATATGATGACTGGAATTGAGTCCTCTGCTGTAGATTATCAGGAAGCATTGCGTGAGTTAGCGGCTGCAAAAGGAGAATCTGCATATTCTGATAATATGTATGGATCTCTGCAAGAATCTATCAAAAATCAACAGGACGTTGCAGGTAAATTACAGTCACAGATTAAATCATATCAAGATGAAATCAATAAACTCATGGCAAATGGGTATATGGCTGAATACTCAACGGAATGGTTTGAAGCACAAGCTGCATTAAACGGATTCAGACAAGAAGCTGCTGAAGCTGAGAAAACACTGATTGAATTCCAAGATCAGTTAAGAGAACTTGATTTACTAAAACTGCAACAGGTTATTGATGAGTTAGACAGAACTGCAAAACGACTGGAAAACAATTCTGACCTTACAGAATCAAAAGGTGAACAGGTATCTGAAAAAGATTTACAGGCACAGCTTGACAATGCAAATGCACAGATTCAGGCAAATTACGATAAGCGGAATGAACTATTAAAGGATCAGGCAAAATATGATGTCGGCTCTGACAAATATAATGAATATGCAGAAGAGATAGAAAAGCTTGACGATGCTATCTTTGATGCAATGGAGAATATTGAAGACCTCAAAAATAAAATCTGGGAAGTAAGATGGCAACCGTTCTTTGATGGACAGGAAGCATTAGGTGATCTGATTGACCAGACAGATGATTTAAGAGGACTTTTAAATAGTGATGCTTTTGTTGGGAAAAATGGTGGATTAACACTTGATGGCATTGCAAATTTGGCTTTGATTAGTCAGGGTATGAATGCTGCGAAACAGCAGATTAAGAATTACAACGAAGCATTAAAGAAACTTGACGAAGATTTAAAGAACGGGAATATCTCTACGGAGGAATTTGAAGAGCAGCAGAAAGATTTTCTCGATCAGATTTCAAGCTCTGTTAATATTGTAGAAGACTACAAAGATTCTATTGTTGACCTCTATACAAAGATGCTTGAGCAAGAGAATGAAGTTGCTCAAAAATCGATTGACAAGCAGAAGGAATTATTGGATATTAAAAAGAAAAATGCTGATTACAATAAGACTCTGCGTAAACAGGCTAGGGATGTAAATACATTGAAGGCTCAGATTGCTGCACTCGAAGGCACGAATAATGCGAGTGCACAGGCTGAATTAAAGAGGTTAAAAGCACAACTTAGAGATGCCGAAGAAGAAATGCAAGACACCCGTGATGACCATGAATATGATGTTCGCCAGAATGGTCTGGACGGTTTGAGTGAGGATCTCGATAAGCAGCTGGAGGAAACATTATATGATGTTACTCATAATGCCGAAAAGCAGGAACAAGTAATATCTCAAATGCTTGGAAATATTGTTGGAAACTACCAACAGGCTTATGATAAAATTCAGCAAATCATTAACAGTACAGGATTTGTACCGAATAATGATTTATCCAATAATCTTGGAAATCTTGGTACAAGTAATGGAGCGCAAGATCAAGTTGACAATAGTATGACTAACGCTCCTAATTATAGACCGGATGATTGGACGGATGTGAATACCGGTCAGATTCAGAACGGAACAACACAGGATAAGAATGACCAGATTCAAGGCGATATCAGCAAGAATCCAGACTTATCCAATAGACCTGTTGCGGAAATTACATTAAGTCCTTTGACACTTTCTATACAGGAAGGTTCTACAGCGAATATTTCAGCAACTATCAGACCAAACGATGCTAAAAATAAGAGTTTGCAGTGGGTGTCTTCAAATCCAAATGTTGCTACAGTTGCAAATGGAACTGTTCATGCTGTCAAAGCAGGTAGCACTACCATTAGTGCAATTGCAACAGATGGTGGAGGAGCTACTTCAACAAATAGTTGTGCAGTAACTGTCACACCAAAACCAGAACCACCAAAACCAACTACACCACCACCGAGTAATAATGGTGGCGGAGACGGAGTACCAAATGTTGGAGACAAAGTAATATTCGCAAGTGGAGATTACTACTACTCTTCTGACGGTCAGTCCCCTGCTGGAAATGAAATGCGTGGTCAGGAAGTATATATTACCAGTGTTAATAATGCTAATTGGGCACAGAAGAAATATCATATTAGTAGAACACCTCGTTTCGGAGAGCGTGACCTTGGTTGGGTAAGTCTTGACCAGTTAAGAGGTTATGCGTCTGGAACAAAGAAATTTGTAAATGGTTCAGAAATTGTTCGTATCAATGAAGGAAACAATCCTGAAATGATGGTTAGGCGTGGTGCATTGACAGGAACAGCTACGACAATTACTTATGGTGATGCTGTTGTAAATGCAAGACTGTCAAAGAACATTATGGATCTTGGTGAACACAAAGATGATATTTATAGTTCACTGAACATTGCAAACAGCCTTGGTGAAAGACCTAATGTAACAAATAATTACTATGACAAGATGATAGAAGTTCAAGGAAGTATTGACAAGGAAACCTATCCTGGCATGAAGAAAGTAATTGAAGGAGTCACAAAGGAATTTACCAAAGAAGCCAAAAGAGCTGGTGTACACAGATCATTTTAAAATAAGCGGTGGGATTTATTATCCTGCCGCTTGTGATTAAGAGAATATGAATATAGGAGAGATGCCTTGGATATCCAAAAGTAAAAGTGAAAGAGACGGCTCACTTTCTCTATTGGGGGACGATAAACTACCATAGAATAGCCTGCTTTATCAGGACGCTGTCTAATTAAGTAAAATCTGGTGTGATGCAGCGTAATATGACTGCTATAAATAATCTTTGAAGTGTACGCCGGGTTAGGAACCGGTTTACATGGAGATTTACAAAGGTGCGAGGATTTCCCATAGCCTAACTAGGAACTATGTTCTGAAAGAAAGTCCTTAAATGAATAGAAAGGTCATCACCAGTGACTCTTCTATTCTATTATTTGCTGTGACCGTATATATCAGCAGTCAAAAAGAAGGTACGGGGTTAAATTATTTCCGCTACCCAGTATGTGGCTAATAAAAGGCTGGGGTTCAAATTATATTTGGTTTCGCAATGTGCCATTAAACATTGTTTGTTATTTAAAATATGCTTTGCGATGTGCAACAAAGAAACATTGCAATTATATTTGTTTTATATTTACTTTTCGAGTAAAATAAGCTATAATAGGTGAGTATAAAAGAAAGTAAGAAGCCGTTAATGCGGTTTTATCTATAGGTTGAATGAATGCACATTGATGTGTGCAAAATAAAAGAGAACAGAATCCTATAGACGGTTGAGCCTTTAGTGGAATTAAGGCTAATAAACTAAACAATTAGCAAGAATAACCGCTTTACTCATGGCGGTTATTTTTGCGTTTCTTATCGATAAACTTGACTATGTAAGAGGAAATGACTCCAATCACAATGTCTGCAATAAGTTCGCAAATTATCACGTTGTATCACCCTCCTTTCTTAGCAAGGGTATCTATACGATAAACTAGATGTCACCATCCAGACGTGACTCAAACCGCCTACCATCTCTATCTAGCCTGGAATAAAAATGTTTGATTCTGTTCTCTAACCTACATTATAAATAATTTGGAATATTCTGTCAAACGAATATTCCTGCCCTTTATAAATAACGAATACACAAGGAGTTGAGAATTTTCTCAGCTCCTTTTTTGATATAAAAATTTAAGAAAGTTGAGGTGAATTTATATGATTCTAGTATGTAAAGATTTTGAATTTGATGAGCAAACATTGAAGCAACAGAATCTTTCTTCTGTTAATTTTGATGACGATACTTCTCTTCCATCGTCTATTGTGAGAGAAATGGAATCTACTACAATGAATAAATATCGACCAGAGGTGACTGGATTCGGAACAACATATACAGAAACACTTGTATTTGAAATACACATCACAAAAGATTACGAGGTAAATACATCTCAGGAAGAATTAGAATTATCTACAGAAGAATACGAGGAGACAGTTTCATGGCTCACATCACCTCAAGAACATAGATGGTTAAAAATTACAACACAACAGGACGAGATTGTAAAAGTAAAAGGCTACTTCTCTTCTGTCACTCCATATGAGAATTGGGGAATTTGTTACGGTTTACGATGTACATTCACATGCAATTCGCCATTTTCTTATGTAGAAAAACAAGATCAACAAATCATTACACGTAGTAAAAACTTTATGTTGCAAAATACAAGCAGCGACAAATACGGATATGTATATCCAGTTATTAATATTTATCCCAAAGCAACAGAACAAATCTATATCCATAATCTGTCAGACAGTAAAACACTTGAATCTGGCACAATCTCATTACAATCCACAAACAAATTGACGTTACAATTATTGATGAATAAAATTGAAAATTACGCAAAAATGAATGGGTGTACTCTTGAATATGTATATGACAAAGATAGTCATGTGGTGTCTGTATGCAATAATACTGCTATCCTATTCTATCTTACTGATTCTTACGGAGTGAAGAATAAGTATGGCGCGTACTATATTGAAAACGGGCAGTATTATATTTTTCAGGGCGGATTTTTCTACTGCCAGGTGCAACGAGATTTACAGTTAAAATTGGATTGTAAAAATCTTGCATTATATGATGAGCTTGGACGACCTGTCGTTTTTGAACGTGTCGGGATTCAGGCAGAGGATAATATTTACTGGATTAGATTAATCAATGGATATAATACATTCAGGGCGTTTGGAAATGTTACTTTAGATATAACTTACTTGGAACCAAGGAAAGGAGCGCTGATTTAATTGCATTTTAATTATGATATATACGGAAAGCACGAAAAAACAGTCGCTTACCTTGCCACACCAAGCAGAGTTATCTTGTGTGCTATAAATGGAATTGATGAATCAACTGGGAGTTTTGAAGGAGTTTGTAATGATGTCTCTACTATTGCATTTGACGTGAATCGATATATCGAAACTGATGATGGTAAGATGACAGAATCAAATGCGTATAACTGGCTGTCCAAATATATGAAAATGTATATATCTGGATTAGGTTGGTTTATTATGGATAGTCCGGAAACACATGGGACTGGAACAAAAGAATATAAAAGCATAACGGCGAATTCCGCCCAAGGAGAGTATGGACAAATTCCATTAGATGGATGGAAAGTTAATTGTGGAACAACTGATTCGTTAGAAATGTTGGTAGATGGAAATGTAGAAGAAATTGAAGGTGTTGAATTTGCAAAGGAACAAATTAAATTCTACAACGAAAAAACTCCTCAATTAAGTCTGGTTAATATTTTAGTAGATAAAGTACCTGGATGGAAGGTCGGATATATCGATAATATTCCAAAAGAATATGAAACGATTGAAAACGGCGAGGTTAAAAAGAAAATTGTTTACTTAAAAGACGAAATCGGAACATTCAATATTGATTACAATGATGTGTACAGTTTTATCACACAGGATTTTGAGAAATTTTTTAGCTGTATTGTTGAATTCGATTATAAAAATCTTGTTGTTAATTTTTATCGCGTAGAGAATTTTGGAGAAGAAACGAACGTCACAATAGGATATCGAAATGTGCAGAATTCACACGATATTACTGTAGATGATGAAAATGTGTATACAAAATATCGAGTGTCTGGAGCAGATGATTTAGGAATTGAACAATGCAACGGTGGAAGCAACACACTCTTCTATCTCGATCCATTCTGGCTCAACAATAAATATCTTAGCAATTCTACGATTGAAAAATATAAAGCTTGGTTCAGTTTCTGCGAACAGGCTAGAGTTGACTATTCAAATATGTCTAAAGAGTGGAATACACTTCAGGACAAAATAACTGAAATTTATATTCGCATACCGACCGGAGACTGCGATCCAGATAATTGGCATAGCCTGTCCGATACTGCTCTCGAAGCCTTAAAAAAGGACTATGAGGCGCAGAAAGTTGGATATGAAAAAATATATGTAGACGAGGACGGAAATTTTGATATCGATGCTCTTAATGCATCTCCAGATGCAAATATGTATCATCAGATTGTGGATACGATCCTTCCTAATATCCAGATTGAATTTGATAATCGAAAATTACCAACATCGGAAGGTGAAAAAGATTATATTGAAGACTATGAAACAACATGGAAATATTATGGTATCAATGAACTTGAAGTAAAATTAAAATCTTATCAAGACCAGGCAAAGTTATTAGCCAAAAGTCATTATGATTTGACATGGGAAAGGTATCAGGAACTCACAAAAGAAGACCCTGAAAAATATCCGGCTTTAACTGAGGACGGGTTTAAAGACAAACATGAACTCTATGAAAAAAATGCATATCAAGCAGACGAAGATAATTCTGATTCATGTGCTGCTGCTTTAAAAGAGCGTAGAGAAGAAGCTAAAACAGAGGAAGATAAACAAAAAGAACTCGGAAAGAAGCGCACTTCTCTTGGGCAAGATATGGCATTAGAATCTTGGACAAGTGATACTCTAGGTGGTTTTGAAAAGGAAGAATTAGCGGAACTTTATCACATAACAACCCCTACTCCATATACGAATGAAAATATATTTGTAGGAAGTCAAGATTCTCTCACAGATATTGTAACTGTACAAACAGAATTATGTAGGATTGCAATGGAAGAATTAATGGCATCTTCTGTTCCTCAAACAACATATTCTACTGATGTGGATAATTTACTTTCTGCAACAGGATCTGAGTTGCACGCTCTGTCTTTAGATTTTGGAAACTTCATTTGGTTAGGAATTCGTGATGACTATTTTGTTAAATTGAGGGTCATGACAATTTCATTTAATCCATTTCTTTTTGATAATAATTTTTCTATTACATTCTCCAACATGATAAAGTCCAGATCGAAAAGAAATGACTTTATTTCAATTCTTGGTTCAGGATCAAATCTTGGTGGGTCAGGCGCTCGAAATAATTACGTTGGAAATCTACAAATTACCGATGAAAATATTTATGAAATTTTGCAAAAGTTGCTTCAGTCTTCTGCATTTACGAATAAAGTTCAAAACATCGTAAATGGTTCTGGAGGAAGTATTATTGGTGGAACTGGAGGAAATTATATTACGCCAGGAACACTAGAAGCAGAAATGATTAAGTGTATCAACATTCATGCAGAAAATGGTTTCTTCCAGTATTTGCAAGCAGAGCTTATTTCAGCAGGACAAATTGTCGCCCAGTCAGGTGATTTTAAAAAGTTGGCTGCTTATGTTGCAAATATTGATAATTTGATCTCAGGAAATGTTTCTGCTGAACTTGGACATATTATCAATTTGACAGCACAAAACGTGACAATCGATGAAGCTGTTATTAAAGACTTGATTGCAGCACAGATTACAGTATCAATGCTAAAAGCAGGCACTATATCTGCTGATAAATTCAAAATTGAATCAGACGATGGTGGAATGTCTATTTCTGGAAATACCATGCAATTTAAGGATAAAAATAATGTAGTACGAATCCAGATTGGACGTGATACAAATGATAACTTTACATTCTGTTTGTACGATGAAACTGGAAAAGGAATACTAATCGACTCCAATGGAATCAAAGAGTCTGCAATTAGTGATGGGTTAATTAAAAATGAAATGGTCGCTGATGGAACTCTCGGAAAAGAAAAAATGGGATTTGAAATACTAGAAACAGATGAAAGCGGCAATATTGTTTCCAACGGTAAGGTAATTGTTGATAGCAAGGGAATCAATGCACAATTTACTACTATCGAAAAACAGTTTTCAAATATGCAGACGCAGATTGACGGAATCAAAGTGTCAACTCCATACACAATGAGTATATATTCATCAAACGGAGTTGTTTTTAGACCAGGTATGATAAATACCACTCTCTCACCAACGTTATATCTTGGTCAGAGCAATGTAACAGATATGTACGATGAAACGCATTTTATATGGACGAGACAATCTCCGGACTCTGATGGTGATCATTATTGGAATATGGCACATGCAAACGGAACAAAGGGTTTGCATATTACAAACGAAGATGTATTTGGCGGAGCAAGTTTCACTTGTTCCTTTTTTAATGAAGATAAAGAACTCGCAAGAGCAGTTTTCTAAGGAGGATTTTTATGGCTTTAGCAAAAGCATATAGTTCGATTACTATTACAGACGCTACAGATGTAGGTCGCTTAAATTTATATATAACAAGCAGTCTTCCACAGACTGTTATTGAAAATCCAAATGGGGTTGAAACAGTATATACCCCAGATTGGAGCAAAAATAATTTGGTTTTGACCCCAGTTGTATATTTAAATGATGAACAATTAACTTTTCCAAAAACAGGCTTATCTGTGACATGGAAAAGGCAAGAAGGGTCAAATCCTGCTGAAGAATTGAAAGCAGGAGAAACTGTTAAAAATGGAACCTTGACCGTATCTCAGAATTTTTTAAGTACAATTCAAAGTGGAATTTTGACATATATTGCAAATGTGCAATATACAGATACAAACACGAATATTACTATAGAGACACAGGCTCAAATGACATTTTCTCTATCAAAACAGGCTACGGAAGCAAAGTATTGTTCAATTTCTGGTGAGTCTGTTTTTTTGTACAATTCATCACAAGCTCTTGTCGGTGTAGACACAATCACATTAACAGCAAATTGTACAAATGTAAGCATTTCTCAGTGGCAGTATAAAAGTGCTACAGGTGAATTTGTTGCAATGACTACAACACATAACCCATCCATTAATGGGGCGTCTATTGTAATTAAAGCCTCTGAAAATGCATTATTTACAAATGATACAGCAGTTATCAAATTGGTTACAAATGACTCTTCCGTCTACGACATTCATACAATTACAAAAATACGTGATGGAGCCGCTGGTAATAGTACAGTCGCAGTAGTATTAAGTAATGAAAGTCATACTCTTCCGTGTAATTCAAGTGGTTATATAAACCCAGATACAGGATATAAAGGAGCCGAAACGAATGTAAGTGTTTTTGAAGGCGGAATTGATGTGACATCAAAATGGGCTATAAGCGCCGTTCCTAGTGAAGGTATTCAAGGAACATTTATTGGTAACAAATATACTGTTACAAAAATGGATGATAATGTCGATGTTGGGCATGTTGAATTTTCATGCACTTTGAAATCTACAACTTTAAAAAAGAGATTTTCTCTTATTAAACAACGTGCCGGAGTTGACGGTTCTGATGCGGTAATTTATTCTCTTGAGACATCTACTTTATCTATGAATCTTGGAAAAAATAATGCCTTTCTCCCAGCAAATGTTACGTTTTCTGCTGCAAAGCAAGTAGGTGCTGCAGTAAGTCAAACGGTATATAATGGAAGATTTAAAATCTTTGAGTCCACAGATGGATTAAGTTTTGGCACTGCAAAATATACGTCTGCAAGTGATGAATCAAGTAAGGTGTATACTCCATCCAATATTACGGTAAGAGCAATACGATGTGAATTATATGCATCTGGTGGCACAACTACAAAATTAGATTCTCAAACTGTAATGGTAACAGTTGACGGTCAAGACGGTGGTGACGGAACACCTGGTAAAGATTCTATTTCTGTTATTCTTGGAAATGAAGCAGAAGTTATTCCATGTAACTCAGATGGAACGGTAAAGATTACAAAAGAGCTTAATATACCTTTTTATGCTTATAAGGGATTAAGTCGTGTGGCTGCAAAATGTACACCAGGAAGTTTACCATCTGGTGTTACTGTAAGAACGAATACTGCTGGAACTGCGTCTAATGATGGGTTGTTAGTTATTAGTATTCCTGCCGGAAATGCACTTGGTTCAGCATCTGATTTGTCAGGAACATTTTCGCTTACATTTACAGTGGAAGGTGTATCTGTAGTGAAGAAATTTGGATGGACAAAAAGCATACAGGCAACAAATGCTGTGTTGCTTCAGATTTACGCCCCACAAGGAGATGTCATTGTAAATGGTGCAAATAGTGTTGAGCTTACAACACAACTTACAGACGGAAGCGCAATTATTGAATCTGGTATTACATACAAATGGTATAAATTTACTGATGGAAGATACGATGTTTTAGATAGCGAAACCAAAAATAAACTTACTGTTACTCCTTCTATGGTGGAATCTCTCGCATCTTTTAAATGTGAGGCTACCTATGGCGGAAAACAATATATTGCATATTGGACAGTAACCGATAAAAATGACCCAATTGATTTACAGGTATTATGCTCCATCGGTAATCAGCTCACTAATGAAACAACATATGGTGCTGTTTATACGATTGCGTACTTAAATGGTAAGGAAATTGATCCTATCAAATCAACAACATTCTCTGTTACAGCCCCAAAAACGGCAGTAGAAAATGATTTCTATTATCATATTGACAAGGTAGCAAAAACTGTGAAATTAAAAAAATATAATGGAGCTACATGGGAGGATGCCTCTGACGAGGATCTTCCAAAAGGAACGTATAAATATTATAGAAGACAAAATGGTGTAGAACTTGATGTTGGAAAAGAATGGACTACTGGAAAAGTTATTTTTGTTGATCGAGAAATGGTTGATAAAAATCTTGTAATTAACTGTTCAGCAGAAATTGAAATTTCATAAATAGTATAAGAAGAGCGGTGTTATGCTGCTCTTCTATTTATATATAAGGATGGTGACATATGAAAGCATTTGGACAAATCACATTGTCTGTGGTAAATGATGGAGAACAAGGTTTGCCGGGAACTCCTGCATTAAATGTTGTTATTGCAAATGAAGCTCAATCTATTCCTTGTACAAATAGTGGTCTTGTCAGTAAACAACTTTTGTTAGAAATTCCATTTGCCGGATATGAAGGTTTTCAAAAAGTAGCATGTGATGTGTCCGTTGGATTATTGCCACCTGGAATGAGTCATACAGCAGAAAATGCTACTCCTGATAAAGACGGATTAGTAACATTAAATATCTCAAAAGGTGCAGATCTTGGCGGATCTGATGTGCTAACTGGTACAATTCCTTTAACATTTGCAATAAAAGGAAACAAAATAACAAAGCAATTTTCTTGGACAAAAACAAAGGACGGTGCCGCAGGTTCGGCAGCACGAATTTATTCTATAGAACCTTCAACGCTGATTGTCAAAAAGATGGTCGGTGACAAATTTTCTCCTGATTCAGTTACATTTTCATCATTTTACAAAGATGGGAATTCAGTGTCTGTTCATTCGTATTCTGGACGATTTATTGTCGAAAGAAGTACAAATGGAACCTCTTTTGATGTAGTCTACTCATCTTCTCGTGATGAAACACAAACCGTATATCAACTGAAAAAAGACGATGTGGCAATTAGAGCAACATTATGTGCAAGTGGCGGAATTACAAGAAAGCTAGATTCTCAAACGGTTACGGTCTTAAATGACGGAAGTAATACCAACTCTGGAGGTGTAAATCTTGTAGAAGAGACAAATCGTGGGGACAAAAATTGGAAATGGAATATGGAAACTGGTGATTATACTACTTCTGTTGAATCATTTCAAAAAATAAATTGCGCTAAATTAACAAGGGGGTCTTTAGCACAAACTGGATGGTCTTACATTTTGTATAGTAAAATCATGCCTGAAAAATACAAACCTAATGAAGATTATATGATTTCTTTTGATGTGAAATCTAACGTTACTACTTCTATTAATGCGTATTTATGCGACGAAAATAGTGTTAAGAATACCAATGATCTTGGAGAAACATATACTGCAATCAAAAATGAGATTGTGAAAGACGAATGGAAACAATGTGTTTTTCAGGTGAGAACAAAGAAAACTATTCCTAATACTAGGCAACAAGTACTGTATCTCACTGATATGGATTCAAAACCGAATACATATTATATGTTTAAAAATCTTCAAATTGAACGAGGAACAATTGTTACGGACTGGAAGCCTGCTCCAGAAGATGTAAAAAACGATGTGTCTTCTTTGGAAGAAACGATTATAACAAAGATTGGTTTAGAAGTTGATAATTTAAATAAAAAAATTAGTGCAAAAGTTGACCAGTCAAAATTTAATCAATATATTGGCGAAAATGGAGAAATAATAACAGGCATCAATGATAAAGTAAATGATGTCCAAATTGGATTAGATGGCATCAATACAAAAGTAAGCGAAGTTCAATCCACGCTTGACAAGAAAGCTGATGGAAGTACAGTACAAACATTAAGTCAAGAATTTTCTGAATTCAAACAATCGACAGAAGGATTTCAACAGACAGTTGTAAAGGACTATGTAACAAAAAACGGATTAAGTGATGAATTAAAAAAACAAGCAACTTTTATCACATCGCTTACAAACGATAATCATATTATACCAACAGATTCAGCCGGAGAAAATGGAAATTATAGTGGATGCGAAACAACTGTTTCTGCTGTTTTTGGTTCAGAACTTGTAACTGAAAATTGTACGTTTACACAGTTGCCGTCACAAGGCGTAACTGGAAATTGGAACCCAAAGACATTTACATACACTGTAACAAATATGACAACTGACACTGGATATGTTGATATTACGGCTAAATATTCTGTCACAATTAGTGATAAACAAGAGATTAGATCTGATACAAAACGTTTTGTTTTGTCAAAAAGAAAAGATGCAGAAAATACAGTTGTATACTCGCTTCGATCATCAGATACAATTATAAAAAAATTAACTGATAATACTTTTGACCCTAAAACAATTAAGTTTTCTTCGTTTTACAGAGAAGGAAATTTATCTCAGAAAAAATATAACGGAGCTTTTCAAATTCTGGAATCAGATGGTGGAGTTTTTACAGAAAAATACTTCTCATCCGTAAAACAGTCAGAGATTGTATATACCCCAAAATCAAAGAGTGTAACAAAAATTCAGTGTGTTTTATATAAAGAACTCGACAAGACAGATGAGTTAGACAGATATACAATCAACGTTATTTCTGATCAGACAGTTGATATAGGATGTCGAAACTTAATTCGAAATTCTAAAGATTTAATTTTTAATTCATATGGTCTTGTTAAGATATAAAAAATTATTAGGAGGTGAGTGATTGGCTAATTTTGAATCTGTTAAAATGACTAATCCATATGGAATTGAAGACACGGTATTAAAATTATCCATAGATAGCGAACAGAACAGTTATAGATTATCAAATTTAATTACCGAGCCTGATAGCTATGTTTTTGTGATTTGGCACAAGACGAATACCCCATGTACAATTTCTATCAACGTATTTGGAGAAATAATCACATCAGAGTCAAATTCTCAGTGGACAAAAGTTGTAAAAGTTAAAAAGGTGTCAGATGTATCAAATAAGAATATAGATATCACACCTCCGATAAACAGCACGACATATTTTTATGAAGCATACTTATCAAGAGGTACGGTTGATACCTCTTGGACTCCTGCGCCAGAGGATGATGCAGAAGAAATTATCGGTTTAAAATCTGAAATAAAACAAACCGCAGAACGCATCGATCTGACAGTTGGGAATATGGAAAAAGAAATATCACAACTGTCAATACGTGCCGGAAAAATAGAACAAACTGTAAAAGATACAGAGAAAAGCTTAACAAGTAAAATTGAGAGTACAGCCGGAGAAATAAATCAAAAAGTTGAAGATGCAAAAAATGATTTAAAAGCTGAGATAAGTTTATCGGCAGATAATATTATACATACTGTTGGAAAAAATCATGTCACTGCTATACGATACATTAGGGATTGGTTAAATGGTAGTAATCTTGATACTAAAAATAAATGGGCGGAAATAAATGTATTTTCTAAAAATGTTAATATTGCCAAAGAAATTATCCCGACATGTAAAGATGAAGATGGTTCTACGATAACCGTTGAATATCCTGAAAGATACACTGATGGTGATACGTCGAAATATATTGAAGCAGAAACCGGGTGGAAATGTTTAGAATTAGATTTAGGACATGTCGAAAATGATATTGATTATATAACAATTTGGCACGAGTATCCTCTTACAAGTGCAGAATCAGAGTCAGTAAAAATATTTAATCATCGATTACAGGTTTCTACTGATAATAAAACTTGGTTTACTTTATATGATTCGAAGTATCAACAAAATGGTGGATATAAAGAAAATCAAAACGGAAAGACATACTATATAAACGATACAATTATAAACGACAACTTCTCTTCTGTTCAACAAAATATATCAGGAATAAATACAACAATTCAGAATGTAGAGAATAACTTGAGAACAGAAATTAAAGAAAGTGCAAACGGATTTAATGTTAATGTACAGAAGATTTCACAAGATTTAGAAAATGCAAAATCTGCATTGAATAATGCAATTGAATCGTTAAATACATCTTTTAATGTAGAGTTAGGTAAGATCACAGGAATAATCGATGGTATTGATGAAGAAACAAATCAAAAAATATCATCTGCTATACAGCAGACCGCTTCTGCTTGGCAAGGTATTTTCAAAAAATATGGAATGTATAATGATGGTGTATCCACAGAACAAATAAATGTGACAATTGATGGAAAAGGTGTGCAGGTGCTGAATCCATCTACTTCAAGAAGTACACAAATGACTACAGAGGGTTTCGAAGGTTGGTACAACGGGAATAAGGTTTTTTGGATGCAAGAGGATGCTACAAAGACATCCAGAGTTTACGCAGATAGAGGTATTGAATTACCGACATTGAAAATGATACCGCTGGAAGTACAGGATAGCAATCAAATAAAACGCGGTGGAATTGCGTTTGTTAAAACCGGAGGGTCAAGTTAATTTTAAGGGGTCTGTCTATTTTGACAGGCTCCTTTTCATAGATTGGAGCGTGATAAAATTTGGCAAATTATGAAATAGATTTTCAAGTTGTAAGCCAGGTAAGAGACGAAGCAGCAAATGCAAGCAATGTCACAATTGCATTGAGATTTAGGAGAACAGACTTCTATTATGTCGGATGGAACGACTTAGATCAAGAACGTTGGAGATTAAATGCAGAAAATTTTCCAAACCAAGACACGGGGGATATTGGATGGAATTTAAATTATGGATATAGCAACCCACTACCACAAAATCAATGGAGAGAAGTTGGAAGAAATAATTTTCGATTACCTCATAACGAAGATGGATCTTTAACCATTAACATTTACGGTAAGATATATTTTGGAGTAGAACCAATAATACTTGAAGCACGAAAGACAATAACCTGTACACCAAATAATAGAAATGTTAAAATTACACAATTCGAAAAACGATATGTAAATAATACAGAGGTCACATTTAATTGGGGAACGTCAGATAAAATTAATGTTCTACATTTATATGACGGTGATACAAAATTACGTGAATATTCTGTTTCTGGTACATCTGGATCAATTGAATATACTGTTACTCCAAACAGAAATTATAGGTTTCAGATAAGAGTAAAAAAAGTCGGAACTAATCTTTGGACAAACAGTGGATTTATTGAACATACTCTTGGATATCCTACTATTACAGGAGATTTTAATTTAAATATAAATTCGCCTATTAATCTTTATTTTTCAGGTACTACTCCCCCATCATCTGTATATTTATATGTTGGTGCAAAAGATGATAATAATTATTTCGCCGAAAAGAAAAATATACAATCTAGTTATGCATCTATCACTCTAACGCCCGATCAAAAGAATAAAGTTTACAAACTTGCTGGTCTTAAAGAGTGGATTACTGTTGTTATTGTGCAGAACCTGCATATTAACGGAGTGGAAACACCATATCAACAATATTCTGCGACAATGCAACTCAATACATCTGATACAGCTCCAATTTTCAAAAATTTTTCTTATAGTAATATAAACTATGCTGTCTCAAATATTATTGGATCAAATAAAGCTCTTGCCAATATTCCTTGTATACAGGTGCAAATTAGTACAACAAATAAAGCAGTATCTTCTGTTTCTTCAATATCAAAATATGTTTGTACTGTCACAGGTACATCAGGATTTTCGCAGACATACGAAGCATTAGAATCACACGATTCAGATGTATTATTTGACTTAGGCGGCATTTCTAATTCCGGATATTATTCTCTTTCGGTTTATGCAGTAGATAGTCGTGGAATTCAGTCCTCACCAGTTGTAAAACAAAATGCGTTTGAAGTTTTAGATTATCACGTACCTATTGCATCCACATTTTCGTTAGAACGACAAGGAAACTTTGAACAGGAAGTAGATTTGTATATTAAATGCTTAATATCAAAAGTAAGCAATAAGAATAGTTCTTTTTCTGTATCATATAGAAAATGTATTTCTGGCACACAATCATGGGGAGATTGGGAAAATATTTCTAATATTACAAGCAGTTCAAATGCTACAGATTACATAAAAATTATTAACCAAAGTTCTTTTTTGATCCTAGACAGAGGATCTTCTTATGATTTCCAATTTAAATTTAAAGATAAATTTTCAGAAGTTGTTATAAATCCGACTGTCCCGCAGGGTATTGCGCCCCTGTCTGTTTTCGAAGATGGCACTGTCGCAGTTAATCGAGTTCCAGATTTTAATCAGACAGATCGTGCAAAATTACAAGTTGGTGGCGATGTTATGCTTCATCAAAGCAGTGATGGAAAAGATGTTTTCGTTTTAGAGGAACTTGATTCATTAAAGAAGACCGTTAACTCACTTAATAGTTTAAGTGATCTGACAAAATCTATCTATTTGTTAATGCATCCAGTTGGAAGTATCGTGATAACAACAGTCGCACAAAGCCCAGAACTTGTTTTTGGTGGTACATGGATAACATGGGGATCTGGACGAGTGCCTGTTGGTGTAGACAAAGCTCAAGAAGAATTTGAAACAGTAGAGAAAACTGGTGGAGAAAAGAACCATTGGTTATCAATACATGAGACACCATCACATACTCACGCATTAGAGCCGAATGGTAATGCTCATTCTTTTTCTTGGGGAGCAAATAAAGGGAACGTACATGTACAGGCAAACGCTGTAGGCGGTGCTAGTCCAAGTGGAAGTAATTATTTGTATACACGTCAGAATGAATGGAATCAAACAGGGGCTAGTGGATCAACGCAGCCTCATAACAACTTGCAGCCGTATATTACTTGTTATATGTGGAAACGTATAAAATAACGAACTATTATTTTACGATTTTTACAATTAAATAAATTTGAAACGAGGTGATTACAATTTATACAATCATTATGAACGATGACAAATCTCTTACTGCTACTGTCGTCACAACACTATATCAGAGAGAAAAATTAGCAGATAAAATTCAAATTTTAATCCCTCCGAATTATGGAGAATTGGACTTGAGTGAATTTACTGCCACATTAAAATACGTGGATCAAGCAAATGTTCCACATGCAGAAATTCTACCAAAGGATAAAGATTTATATAAAGAACATATTCGTTATGTACTTCCTGTAGACACCAATCTTACTCAATACGCAGGAGATATTGCAATTAGAATTACATTGCAAAAGAATGATATGGAAGTGAGAAAAACGTATGTAGTGCATACTGGAGAACTGATTATTAATATCAGTCCTTTAAAAGACTATTACACTTTTGTGCCAGATGAATCGTTGGAGTTTGTAGATCAGATTGTTGCAGATTTGCAGAACAAGATTGAGGCACTGGATAAAGTAGCTGACACTTATGACAAAACAAAAGCGGATAATATTCAAATTAAGAATGGAAACGAAATACAACTACTTTCAAACAAAGTTCCTATCGGAGACAAAATCACTGTCACAAATGGTGGTTCTGGTGGAGAAACCGGCGGAAGCTGTAGTTTTGAAATTGTTGAATTTTAGAAATTAGGCGATAGGATCATTCCTGTCGTCTTTTTTATATATGGAAAATAAAGGAGGAACAAAACATGGCAGATTTAAATGTAAAATTTGCAACAGGTGAAAAGGGCAAGATTGAAGAAGCAAAAACAGCCGGAAAGTTGGATGCGAATGATTTCGTTGTCACAAGCGACACAGATGAACTTGCATTCATCAATAAAGACGGCGAGACAAAGTTTCTGAAATCTAAGTCCACAAAAGAGTATACACTGAAAGGAACTGATCTTGGTGCTCTTAAAGCCGGGCAGACTATCCCAAAAGAAATCGATATGGATGGATTGCTGAACTTAATTACACAAAAATCTATTCCTGCAACATATACAAAACCGAGTGTTACTCTTACAAATAATGCTGGTTCTGCAGCGGGTAATGTTGAAGCAGGAACAAGCATTACTCCAAAATTGAGAGCCACATTTAACAAGAATGATGCAGGTGATTTGACAGCTATTTCTATTAAAAAAGGCGCTCAAAGTGTGAAAGAGGGAACAGCATCTCCGCTTGATTACGCCGGAGAAGCAATCATTGTTGGAGATGAGACAGTTACATTTACTGCTTCTGCTACTTATAAAGAAGGAGCAATTAAGAATGATAACCTTGGTAATCCATCTCCAAACGGACATATTCTGGCAGGAACTGTTGCATCTAGTGGATATTCAATTACCGGGAAAAGAAATCTGTTTTATGGAACCGGAGTTGGAAATTTGCCAGAATTAAATTCTGCAACTGTTCGTGGTTTGGCAAATAAACAGTTGAATCCTTCCAATGGTCTTTCATTCAACATTAATATTGCACAAGGACAGCAGTTTATTATTTTTGCATACCCAGCAACTTTAAGAGACGTTAATCAGGTAATGTACGTTGAAACAAATGATACCGGAATGGCTTCTAGCTTTACAAAAACACTCGTTGACGTTGCGGATGCAAGAGGTGGAGAAAACGGAAAAACGTCATATAAAGTATATAGTTACCGGATGTCTACACCCGCTGCTGCTGGAATGACTTTTAAAGTAACCATTTAAATAAAGGAGGATTGTAATTATGGCTATTGATTCTAAAAATTTGCTCGTTGCTGTGAAGGCTTTTGCTCCTGCGAATCCACTTCCACTTGATTCACGTTCATTATGGGGTTCTCAAGGAGAAGCTGAAACGTATGCAAAGCAACCAAATGCTTACGCCGGACAAATTATCACAGCAAAGGTAAATGGTAAATATAAAGCATTTGTACTACAAGGAGAAAACGGAAACTGTACTCTCGAAGCAGTTGGAGCTGATCCATCTGCTTTAAAACAGTATGTAATCGTTGGAACAAGACCAGAATCCGGACAGCAACAGGGCGTTATCTATATTGATACAAATGTTGGTTACATTTGGGATGGTGCTAAATGGGTTAAGGTATTTGAAGATGTGTCTACATCTATCACTGATTTCCAGAAACGTATTACGAAATTAGAAAGTGATATTAACCTGAAAGCAAACATTGCAAATGCTAACTTTACAGGAACAGTAAAACTGGAAGGAAAAGATTTAGCAACGAAAGAGTACGCAGAATCTCTCGTTAATGCTGCAAAATCTGAAGTTCCGATTGTAATTGACGAAGATCATCAATTCCCATCGAAAGCATATAAAGCAGGTCAGAAATATGTTGTTGCTCTTGCCGGAACATACCTTGGACAGAAATGCGAAATCGGTGATTTGATTCTTATCGTAAAAGATTACAATGTTGAATCTGCATCTAATGCTGATGGAATCGTGTTGCAGTCTAACATTGACGGTGCTGTTACGAGTGCCGATCCTTCTGCTATTGAAGGCGAGATCGTTGTAATGAGCGGTGCTACCGGAAAGGTTATCAAATCTTCCAAAGTAAATATCTCTGCTCTGAATGAAGCAATCGCAAAAGCACATGAACATGCAAATAAGGATAAACTTGATACATACACTAAGACTCAAACTGAATTACTGAATGAGGCATCTACAGACGCACAAAGTAAAGTAGATACTCTTAAAAATACTGTTGATGGTAAAGCAGACAAAGCCACAACATTAGCTGGATACGGTATTGAGGATGCATACACAAAGACTGACATTGACGGAAAACTGAAAGTTATCAAAGATAATGTCAATACAAAAGTAGATGCTGCAACTGTTGATTCTAAGATTTCTGTTGCAAAACCAGGAATTTTATCTGAAGCTGCACAGGCTGCTAATGAAGCCTTGAATACAAAAGTTGGCGATTTAGGTGAATCTAGTACTGTTGTTGACTATGTAAAACGTGCGGTGGGATCAGGAAGCGTAGACATAGCAGATCAAATCAATAATGCTATTAAACAGAGTAAAGCTTATACAGATGGAAAACTCACAATTACGGAGTTTTAATTGATGGAAAATAAATATAATAACTGGGAAGACTTGATATGTTACAAAGATAAAAAGATTGTTGACTGGTCTAAAAATATTGGAGCTGTATTGTATTTCGTGTACAATACAGCTTTTCATTATCTTAAGATTATTGAAGACTATGGGAGTAATGGGAAAAGTCATTATTTAAAAATAGAATTTGATAACGGAATAATTAGAGACATGAGAACAGATTATTTAAAACAATTAGCTTTTTCTAAAATATACCCAAAGGATACTCATAAATATAAAATCGGATTTGAAATCAATGGTTTAAAAATTATAAATTCGTTTGTTAAAAAAAGGAATTTATATAATTGGAATCAAAATATGTACACTGTTCGATGTTTAAAAGATGGATATGAGTTTGATATTATTGAATATGATATTGATCAAAAGAGGGGATGTCCTGTTTGTGCAAACAGAAAAATTATACCAGGTATAAATGATTTAGCAACGACAGATTCTTGGATGACAAAATATTTTAAAAACAAAAATGAAACCTTACTGTATTCTTCAAAAAGTAGAAAAGAAGTCTGTTTAAAATGTCCTACGTGTGGAAAAGAAGAAACGAAAACTATAGAAGTATTGCATAGATATGGGTTCTCATGTAAATTTTGTAGTGACAAAATTAGTTACCCAAATAAATTTATGATATCCTTATTAATGCAATTAGAAAACAACGGTGTGATATCTAACTATCAAAGGGAGTATGGCACAGAATGGTCACGACCATATAAATATGATAATTATTTTAATATAGGGAATAATAAATTTATAATAGAAATGGATGGAGGTCTTGGTCATGGGAAAGTAAAATATGGTTCTAATGAAAAAGACACTGTCGGTTTTGAAAGAGATACTATAAAAAATAATTTAGCAAAAGAGCATGGTATACAATTGTTTAGGATTGGTTGTGATTATCCCAATATGAGAGAAAGGTTTGCTTATATTAAAGATAATATTTTGTCTTCATTGTCACATTTACTTGATTTTTCAGTTGTAAATTGGGAAGAATGTGAGAGATTTTGTGGTGGGAATTTGTTAGAAGAAATATGTCTAAAATATAATTCTGGCATGACAAGACAAGAACTTTGTAAAGAATATAATTATATCACTAATTCGACAATAGGCAACTATCTACATATAGGAACAAGATGTGGCTTATGTAATTATAGACCTACTTTTTCAAAAAAATATAGATATATCTATTTAATAAAAGACGATTCTATTTTGGAAAAAACGAGGAGCATATCAGAGATGATTATGCTTCTAAAAACGAAATATGACCTAGATTCTAACTATAGTGGCATATCAAAAAATATAAATATGAACATCCCATATAAAAATAAATATATTTTTAAAGCAGACTTATTATAGCATAGAAAGTAGAGGTGCTGTTTATGACAGAAACAAGATCAATTTTAAAAGCAGTCTCTACAGTTGATTCTAAGTTGTCCAGTCTTCCAATTGAGGATGGACAACTTATTTTCGTTTACGATAAAAAGAAAATCGTTTTGGACAATCATGGAATACGAACTATTTATGAACAAATTCAAACTATTGAAAATGAAGATCAACGAAAAGAATTACTCGCACCAATTGATTCTTTTTATTTCGTAATCGAAACTTCAATTCTTTGGAGATATGCGAATGGACAATGGGTACAGATAACATCTCAACCAGCAGAAAAAGTTATTGTGAAGGATTCGTATTTGAACTTCCCGTCTGTCGGATCTGAAAACCAGATTTATATCGACACGTCTGAAAATGCAACCTATAGGTGGGATGACAATTTATTAAAATACTACTGTATTGGTAGAGATTATATGAATATAAAAATTATTGATGGATGCTTTTAAGAGATTGTTAAAACAACAATCTCTTATTTGTTGAAATAGAAAGGAAATAACATGGCAAATTCAACGTTAAAAACACGTATTGTAATAAATAATAAACCAGCGGCAGATTGGGGAAGAGATACTGAAACGATCTGGCTTAAAGGAGAATTTCTTGTTGAATCAGACACTAGAAAAATAAAAATTGGAGACGGAGTAAATAAGTATTCAGCTCTTAAATATGCAAATATGACTCCTGAAGAAGTTGATGCTCTTGTAAAACAGTCTTCTCATTCCCACGGCAATAAAGCTATTCTTGATGCTACTACTGCTTCTTTTACAACGGCATTAAAAAGTAAATTAGATGGAATTGCTGCAGGAGCTGAAGCAAATGTTCAGTCTGATTGGAATATTTTAGATTCAAGCTCCGATGCTTTTATCAAAAATAAGCCGACCTCTATGCCAGCTTCCGATGTGCATGAGTGGGCGAAAGCAGAAACAAAACCTACTTACACAGCTACAGAAGTTGGTGCAGATCCAACGGGAAGTTCTGCTAAAGCGTTAACAGATGCAAAAAGTTACGCTGATAAGAAAGTTGCTGCCCTTGTAAATGGCGCGCCTGGAACAATGGATACATTAAAAGAGGTTTCTGACGCTTTAGATGCAAATAAAGATGTCGTAGATGCATTAAATGCAGCAATTGGTAACAAGGCTAATCAAAGTGACTTAACAGCACATACAGGAAATGTAGATATTCATGTTACAAAAGAAAAGAAAACTGCATGGGACTCTGCTGTTACTCACGCAGGAACGGCACACGCTCCTTCAAACGCCGAGAGAAATACGATTGTATCTGTGAAGAAAAATGGTGAAGAAGTTGTTCCGGGAGTAGACCGCTCTGTAGATATCAAAGTGCCTACAAAAACATCTGAACTTACAAATGATGCTGGATTTATTACAAATGCATACTCACATCCAACAGGCGATGGTAATTTACATGTTCCTGCTACTGGAACATCAAATAATGGAAAAGTATTAAAAGCCGGAGCAACTGCTGGATCTGCAACGTGGGCGCAACTTACAAAAGCTGATGTTGGACTTGGTAACGTAGACAACACCGCAGATGTTAACAAGAATGTTGCTACGGCGACTAAATTGAAAACAGCACGAAATATTAATGTCTCAGGAGCTGTAACAGGAAGTGCTACACCGTTTGATGGTTCAGAAGATGCAACAATCAATGTAACTTCTGTAAATGCAATCAAACTAGTCCTGAATCCAGGTGACACTCTTATTTTAGACGGAACGATGTAATGAAATGGAAAAGGGGGGTAGAATATGGAAGCGACGATCAAAGTACAAATACGACAGGATGTGAAAACTGAATCTGAATGGATTGAAGAAAATCCTATAATCCCTAAAAATCATATTGTATTCAGTTCCGATAGAGGAAATTTATTCAAAATTGGCAACGGAGAAAGTCATTGGATAGGACTTGAATATAATCATTCATATGCAATAGATGTTTATGAGTGGGCGAAAAACGCTCATAAACCAGTATATACAAAATCCGAAGTAGGACTTGGAAATGTTGATAATAAATCCAGTGAGCAAATTAGGTCAGAACTTACGAAAGACAATGTAGAAACTTCTCTAAATGGAAGTTTAGATTTAAACACTCTTACTATCGGTGGTCATGCTCAATTATCTTACGACAAAAATAAAAATGGATTAAAAATCTCATTTATATAGGAAAGGTAGGTAATTCTGTGGAAGAACTTGAGAACAAAGAAGTGATTATGCCAAGATCATCGGCAGACTTTTACGGTGAGACTCCGAGATATCCCATGGATGGAAACTCCAATTGTACTGCCTGGTGTCGTTGGGAAACATATCGTGCTTTTAGAAACGGGCAACCTGGATGGGATTGTCGGTTTATTATCAATGCAACAAAGACAAATCCATATCCGACTTATGGTCAGGGAAAAGTTCAGGCTGGAGTAAAAGAACATGAGGAAGGAACTCTTGATGAAAAGTACATTGAAATCGTTGCCGGAGAAACACGGACATTTTATGATCAAGCAGTGTTTGTAAAAGCTGAAGCAGGTGCAGACGTACCATTAAATGCTTACGCAAATATATTGGTTCAAAATGTCGTTAGTAAAGGAATGAATTTTACAATCTCGGTAAAACGCAATCTTTGGTATGTAACATACAATGCCAATGGTGGCAGTTATGCGCCAAGTACGCAGAAGAAACATTTTAACAATACCTTGTATCTTTCTACACAAAAACCAACTAGATCTGGATATACATTTAAAGGATGGTCTACCTATTCCTCAGCGTCTTATGCGCAGTATCAGCCGGGAGACGCATTTACAGCAGATGCAGATACCACTTTATATGCGGTGTGGGAAAAAAAGATAGAAACTTATACAATTACCTATGATGCGAATGGCGGTTCACCAACACCTTCTAGTCAAACAAAAAAACATGGCGTTTCTATTAATATCACAACAGTTGTTCCCAAAAAAGAAAGATATATATTCATAGGCTGGTCTACAGTACGAAACGGTTCTGTACAATATAATTCTGGTGATACTTATTCAACAAATGCGAATCTTAATCTGTATGCAGTTTGGGAGTATGATACAAGACCAATCTATACAATTAAGTTTTATGCAAACGCTAAAGGAATTAGCACTTCTGTAAGTAATATGCCTGAAACAATGACGTTCCGAGAAGGTGAGACGTGTACATTATCAAAAGAACCATATAGAAATGGGTACAATTTCAAAGGTTGGTCTTTAGGTCAATATGACTTTGTTGCGAAATATAACACAGGTTCTAGCTTTAAAGTAACAAAAAGTGAAAATTTATATGCTATCTGGGATTTCTGGGGTGACGGCTCCGAATTTGAGATAAGATATATTCCAGACGGAACTGTTGCCAATATGCCAGAATATCAATATGTGACACGGTATTCCTATACATATATTTCAAGCAAAATACCCGTAAAGGAAGGCTATGATTTCGTTGGATGGAGCAGTTATGGATTTGGTAGTCGTGCAAATTATCAACCAGCAACAGGCTATACATTCAATGAAAACTTGAAATTATACTCTATTTTTGAATTGAAGAAATATACAGTAACATATGACGGAAACGGAGAAGTCGTTCTAAATGTTCCTTCAAGTCAAACAGAGTATGTGACCAATAACATAACGTTGAGCAAGTTGATTCCTATTCGAAATGGATATAAATTTTTAGGTTGGTCAAAGACCAAGACTGCAACAACAGCTACATATCAGCCAGGAGATTTGTATACGTATAAAACATCTACTACATTATATGCTGTATGGAAAGAAAAAGGAAAGCCTAAATTTACATTCTCTGAGTCTTATGATTGTATTCCTTATGGAATTGGAGCAGTCGAAGAATTGGTGATGAATGCAACAGTTGAGAATCCGGAGAATCGAAAAATATATTATAAGATATGTTTTGTTGATGATGCAGATGGTGCAGTAAATGATTATGTAGCCAATAGTGATGGATCAACAAGTATGATTGAGACTGGAATCACATCAGTAGCTTTGACTGTTCAGCCAGACATTTTAATTCGATCTATCAAAAATTGTAATAACGAGAAAAGTTTTAAAATTGTAATATGTTCAAATTATGATAATAATTTTGAATTATCAAATACTACAATAAATAAACAAATTATTTCTATAAAGTTATATTACAATAAGCCTATTATACAGTCGCTTGAAGTATCTCATGCTCCATATAACGGAGCACAATTAGTTGGAGTCGTAAAGTTTTCTGAAGGATTCAGGAATATTGCAAACAGAGAAAACGGTGAGTCTGTTTACTTAGATAACAAATTGATGGAATTCGTCGAAGACTATGACGAAGATAATAGATTTGATGTAGGCGAAGGAAACACAATACGTTATGTCTTTAATTTTAAAGCAAATAAAATTTCAAACACAAATCATACATTTAAATTAGCTATTGATGATGGATTCTTCAAAGTAGAAAAAATAGTAGATCTAGGAGTATTAAGTACAGATGAGAACATTTATATCTATCCAGACGGAACTGTTGAAGCAAATGGCTTTCTGCTATTAAATAGTTTTGAATATGATAACGAAGATGTTATCTTATTTGAGCCGGGTGGATTTGTTTCTGCCAAAAGTTTTGAGAAGATATCTGATGGTATTTGTTTTTGTTCAAAAGTTTTAGAAGCATTTGGGCACACACAAAGGACGGGCAATTAATTTTATAAAAAAGGTAATCACTCATCTACTTTGATATTTTGATTATAATTATGCAACTAATTAACCAAGAGGGTTGAGCACTACTGTTCTACTCTCTTTTTTATATATAAAGGAGATTAAAATTTTTATGGAAGAAACGAAACCTATTATAGATGTAATCTCTACCACTAATTCCAAATTATCTAATCTTCCAATTAAAGACGGGCAACTTATTTTTGTTCATGACAGTAAGAAAATTGCATTAGATTACAAAAATGCCAGAACTGTATATGAACAGATCCAAGTTTTAGAAAAAGAGTCTAATAGAACAGAATTACTTGCTCCTATTAATTCGTTTTATTTCGTAGTTGAAACTTCTATTTTATGGAAATATCACAATGGTCAATGGATACAATTAACAAATTGCGTTACCCCCCCCCGAAAAATATCAATATTCTGATGCAATCATAAATACCATGAGCGGAGAAAGCCCCCTTGTGATACCAGACAGTGCAGAAAGAGTAAATAAGAGGTTGGAGCTTGGTGGTAAGACGGAACAGGTGCAGACGACTGGGAAGAATTTGTTTGATACCAGTTTTGCGAAAAACAAGGAAAATTATAAAGAAGTAACAATCGCAGGATCAGTAATATATGCGATAGAATTAAGCTTGAAACCAAACACCAAGTACGCTTTCCAATGTGTAATCAAATCTGTACCTACAACAATGAATGTCGGAAATTCTACAATTCGGTATGTCGTAAGCGATGGACAGAAAAGAGTAATTACGACAAACGAAGATGGGAAACTGTACATTGGTTTTTCCAGAAATCCAGATGGCGAAATACACAAAATAGGTGTGAGTATTGTAGATATTCAGGTGGAAGAAAGTACTACTGTAACACCCTACGAACCCTACACAGGCGGTAAACCCTCACCAAGCCCAGAATATCCACAGGAAATTAAAAATGTTGGAAAGTGGAATGAGGAAACGCAGAAGTATGAAGTGGATGTGAAAGTTACCAACGCCGAGCAGAATTGGAGCAAAGAGCAACTCCTCACCCTCACATCCGACAGACCAATCACAAAGTGGGACAGATTGGTGGAGCAGGGTGGACAGATTGGGTGGTTGTATGCGAGTAAAAAATATGTAATAACAGGGAATGAATTTTTCGAATACAGAAGTGGATACGACCAAGATGCTTATACAAATAGATTTATAGTGATTAATGACTTGTTTGTAAATAGATTAAGCGACAAACAGCTTGCTTATTGTAAAATTTTAAAACGTGTACAGTACATTTATGCACAGAACAAACTAGAAGAGGGGATTGACACAAATGTCAACCAATTGCATATAAAGCTATCTAATGACAGAATAGGAGTCTTATCATCGGACGATACAGAAACTAGAACCGCAAAGATTGCCGAATATATAAAAAATACATATACCGACGGAATAGAAATTTTGTATGCAACAACAGATACGGTTTTCCTTCCCCTCCCACAATCCGAACAAAACGCTATCCGAGCCTTAAAAACCTACTACCCTACCACAGTCATCACAGCGGATGGCGGGGAGCTTGACCCAGATATCAAAGTAACATATACGGCGGATACAAAGAACTATATTGATAACAAATTCGGAAAAACAATCAATGCCATGCAAACAAAATTGCTTGAGCTAGAAAGCAGGGTGTAAAAATGAACTTATACGAAGAATTAAAAATTAGAATTGCAAACAAAGAGTATTCCATGAGCGAGTGTGTGGATATGCTGAATGCGTATTTACTGAAAAAGCAACTCACAACGGAAGAATACAAAGAACTTATGGATTTAGCAATCGTAAACCGAGATATTGAGAACGAATATCCTGAGTTAAAAGAGCAAGTCTTAGCATTAGGGGCGGAAATGGAAGGAATAAAAACACGGCTTGACGTGCTGGAAAACAAGAAGCCAAGCGGAGAAGTACCAGAATGGCAGAAATGGAACGGACTCCCTCATGGAGTAGGTGGAGTTGGGATTTACATGAAGGGGGAACGGGTGAAACGAAATGGTCAAATTTATGAAAGTGGAATTGACCACAATACTTATGACCCGGCTGAGTTTGGAATCGGAGAACCTATCTGGAGAAAAGTGGCTTCAGAATAACAATGAACAAACCAACTCAGAGGATAGTGTTTAATCGCACTACCCTCTTTTTTATATAAAGGAGGACAGAATCATGTCAGAACTTACAGGATTAGAAACAATTAGTATTGAAGAACTCGAAGAAATTTTAAGACAGAATCAGGAAAACAAAGAAACTCAAGCGGAAAAATAATCACAATAAAGGAAGGTGAAACTAAATGAGTATATGTGGAGGCGTTGCCGGCAGGAGAGGTAGAAATCCTGTCGGTATTTTTATTCACAACGATGCAGGTGGCAGTTCTTTAAATGCAGCTTACTGGGCTAATGAATTAGCGAATGGAAGTCACAACAAAGAGAAAGGGTTCGCACACGCATATTGTGGTAGCGATGGTGTTAGGCAGGTAGAGGATGACGCAAACTGTGCTTGGCATTGCGGAAATACAGATGGAAATACAAATTACCTGAGTATTGAAGTTTGTCAGAGTATGGGAGATTTAAATACCTTTAAACAGAACGAGGAACGCGCTTTGCAGTGGTGTGCTCAAAAATGTAAGCAATATGGAATTATTCCAAACGAAAGCACGATTCGTTTACATCAAGAAGTATTCCCTACTGCTTGTCCACACAGATCGGTAGAGATTCACGGTGGTGTTGCAGCAACAAAAGTCTATTTTATTAACCGCATCAAAGAGTTAATGGATGGAAATCAAAACACAATTGTACAGGAAGGAGAAAATGAAGAGATGAGATGTTTATTTACGGTTGAAGGAAAAGGTGCAGTTTTTTATTTCGATGGATATAAAGTAATCACACTGGGTCATCCAGACGAGCTGAAAATCGTTCAGCAGATTTATAAGGATAACAACGGAAAAGACATGCCGTGTTACAAGTGGAGTCCAAGTGCTCCGTGGTACGCGAGACTGATGGCGGTCATTAACAGAAAAGAGACCACATCTATCTAAGAAAATGCTGACATCTTTATACATAGCAGTTAGTTTTTTCTAACTATTATTTTATGGGTAGTTGAGGTTAATTCCTCTTCTACCCATTTTTTTACCTTTTTAACTTACAATAGAAGTATTTGGGTCAATACGAAGAACTGTTTCCTCTCCTATCGTGTCGATAAGAAGAGGACGACATTTGTAATAATGCCCTGAATGAATATGTGTCAGTTTTCTTATCTGATTGAAATTCAACTTCTTATTATCTCTTTGTAACATATCAACAGCCCATAATATTTTTCTGACTCGAAATTCCTCGTCTGTTTCTGCATATTTTTCTATAACAGCTCTGCATTGTTTCATATAATATAATTGTCTACCAGGGATACCAATATAGTTGCTAATTGCGTTTATCGTTATTCGTTTTGGCATTTCACCTTGGCGCTCCCTATACTCTTGAATTACATTTTCAATTTGTGACAGATATTTTTTGTCTAATAAGTCGATATTTTGTTGCCTGAAAGAATTTATTTGTTTACGTGGATAATGTTTGTCTGTCCATTCTTTATCGTTTCTTCTTAACCATTGTAAACTTAATCTATATTTAGAGTACATACAAATCTCTTGAAAAGAACAGTTTGGATATTCTTTTATGGTATCAGTCCATATTTTCCTACATTCTTGTATTTCGTATTTTGTGTAATTATCTGCTACTCCGTTATGTTTTCGTATAATAATTTTAATGGCGGATTTTGAAATATTTAATTTAGAAGACACCTCTTCCATTGTTTTGTCCCGGAGCATGTTAATAACCTTTTGCTCAAATTTTTCTGATGGAGTCTTGTCTGGATTCTGTGCGTTAGCTAATTCATTACATGGGATTTTTAAAAACATAGCAATCTGAATAATTTCAAAAGGCTTTGTTCTTTTCCCATGAAAAATCTTAGATAAATGATTTATTTCTTGAATTCCATATTTACACCCACCATAAAAATTTGTTAAGTCCTGAAATAATAATTTTCGATTGATTCCATTCCCACATGATGATAAATATTTTGTACCTTCCAACTTGGATGTGAGATATTTACCGATCAATAAATCGTCATCGTATTCTATATTTTCGCGTACTGAAGCACCTATATATTCTGCCAGTTTTATATCTTGTTCTGATCCATGAATTATGGTTAAGTCTTTCACGGCTGTATTTGCAGAGGTAAATGACATAGCACTATGTTTATTATTTGAAACATTACTATTTAATAATTTGCACCCATGAGCAGGACACACTTCTAATTCTGGTATTTGATGCGTACGTTTCCAATATGTTTCCCCATAAATATGTTTATCTTCGCTTGCGCACATGGGGCAATAACGGAGATAAGTTTCCTCCGAAGATTTTTTATTTAATACGAAAATACGGAAATAATCTCCTGTCATGTTGCGCAGACAATTGTATGCATCTTTTCTTTTTTCAACTCCAAGATATCTTCCATAATAATTATATAGCGTGTGATTCTTTATTACGTCATCTAGCGTTTGATTCCGAGTGATAATATCTATGAGTTCTTTGCTTAACTTATTTAAGAACAAAAATTCAATTCCCTCTTTTGGATTAACAAAAAAATCATTTTTTGCATGAGCATATGATAGATATCCACTTTTTTCATATATTCTTGTAAGTAAGCTATACACAGTTTCATCTGGATACATTGTTGGCACATAAGCAATCATAGCGATATCTCCTCGGCGATTAAATTGTATTTTTTCAGCATTAAAACAATATTAATATTGTTTTGTTTCGATTCCTGTACAATATCAGATATTTTTAAATTATCATTTATTTCTTTTGTACTATCTCGTTCGATAATTTGCTTATCTTTTTTACTGCACAGCTTTAATTTTTGTTTGTCTGAAATATTTATATAATCGTGTAAAACAGACATTCTTTGTTTATATGCTATTTCAAAAAGATCAATACTTAATGATTTATGTCCGGACAGAATGCCTATCTCCTGTGCATCATGCAGAAGCGCTATAACAATAGAAACATTCCCAGACGAGTGGTCGTATAGCCATTTAATAATCTTATCAGTAATTTCAATTCTTTCTTCCATGTACTGATACTGAAAAATAATTTTACAAAACATGGTAAATTCAACATCAAAGTCAAGAGACGTATATTCTAACCCCATTGTTCTCCTTGCAAGATGCATTGCTTTGTCAAAAAAATTTTTACATTCCGGAGTTCCTACAAAACAAATACTTATACCGGAATTATTGACCAGTTGCGTTATACTACCAACTAAAGTTTTGCCATTTTTTGAATTACATATATTTTGTATTTCATCGACAATTAACAATCCGATATTGTTCAAGGCAATTTGACTGACACAACCTATTAATGTATCTGTTGTAGCCTTTATTTTGATTGCATTTTCATAGTATTTTGAGTCAAGAAGTTCATCAGCTTTTCTTAATATTTCCAATAGAAGTCCTTTTACAGAAGAGTCAAAGGGGCATTGCACCACCAGAGACGGTATTACCTTTGCATATGGATTTTCAAACTCTATGACTGTACTGTCTGTTATTAAATCAATTGCTCTAAATATAGATGCACTTTTCCCTATTCCAGAATTACCAATAATAGAAAAAGAATCTGACCCACCTATAATTCCACCATTATAAAACTTCTTTTGAATCATTCTAAAATTGTTTTGTTGCTGTTGCATAACAAATGGATCTGTCCTTTTCTTCTGCAATGAACGCATTAATGAAAGATACAATTTGCTATATATCTCTTGGGACATTTTTGATGGTATATATATTCTATATATATCTGACAGCGCCATTAAACGTTCTGTTTCGCTTTTATGAATAATTGATGGCTCATATTCTGGCAATACAGTCAAAGACGAAATCAGTCGTTCTCCTGATAAAATAGGTGGTAAATTATAAATTGATTCCGTAGTTTTACTCATAATCGACTCCTCCGTTTATATGGTCAATGTGTGTGCGATACGTTTCTCTTTTCCTTGTTTGTTTAACATTTTTAATTTTTGTATCTTGCTTTCGACATACATTATTAGCAATCGTCTCTATATATTTAGCCAAATCAATTTTCGACTGCATGTTATTATATTCTTCTTTTGCCACCAACCTTTTCTGTTCTTGCAGCAATGCATCTGTTTCTGTAATATCCATTCCATTGAATCTATTTTCAATAATATTAAACGGAACATATTCACCGTTCAAAATAGCCCATACTGTGGTAACGTCATTTGAATCGTATGCCACTTTTACATAATCGCCGTTTAAATATTCTTCCGTATATCCGTCACAGTGATATCTCATTTTATTTACAATCAAACCACGACGCGAAAATTTCCCTGTTATTCTCGGAAGCATTGAATAAATTATATTTTTAGAACTTACAGATATTAAGTTTGCTCCGATACGTTTTTTGCCATATTCAAATATTGTATTTGCATATGGTTGAATATTATTTTTTATCATATCTTCTGTGTATGGAAAATTCTTTAAAATGCGTTGTGAATTATAATACAATATACAACGCAATATTATCTTTTCAAAGTCTTCTAATGTCAGGCAGGCGTCTTTTCTATAGTCATGACATCCACGCTCTTGAAAGTCTGGATTAACTACTCCTTTACCTTTTAAATATTCTTTATAGTATCCTTGTACTAAATCAAAAAACTTCTCTACAGAACCTTTTAATTCTGGTCTATATGGTGGCAAATTTGTTATTGTAATCCCAAGTTCAGTTAATTGTTCAAATACTTCTGATTTATATTCGCTACCCTTATCTGTAATCATCACTCCGGGAACCTGATCAATATTCCATTCTTGCTTACTTATAAGAATTCCATGTTTCTTGCACAATTCTACTTTGTCTGTAATGATATTTAGCATCAAGTTTTTTAGACTATATATTCCACCTTCCCATGTTAATGCATATCCACAACACAGGCTGCTGTACGCATCTATACATGTGGTTAATATTGGTCTTCCAACTAGATTTCCTGAATTATCAACCAAATATATATCACATACTGTTGCGTCCAACATCCCAATCCCTACATTTGGAGCAAATTGTTGTACACCATCTCCTATCAACGGTCTGTTATTTCTCTGGTAATTTTTTATCCCATTTCTTGAGATATAATAGGTTTGCAGTTTTTTTGTCTTGCGATAAAAATACCGGAACTGATAAAATGATGGATGATGTGTCAATAACTTTCCATTTGTATCACAGTATTTTTCTTTTAAAAGCATTGTATAAGCTGTATTAAGAGTGTTTTTCTTCCTAGTATAGTAAAATTTATTTAACGCCCATCTCATATTCTTTTCATCTATAGACAGTTCTAATTTTCGATTTTTCTTTTTTGGTGCGAACACAGACATGTCTTGATACGCTAAATACAAACATAAGTATTTTCTTATAGTTGTTTTGGAGACACCTCTCTCTTCCGAAATAGTATTTATGGCTTCATTTCTTTTCTGTGGTTCAGATATATATGGCAGAATACTTGCAATTAATGAGAAATGTTCATGAATAAATTTTCTACTGTTAGCTGAAAAATCTTCCATATCTTGTGTGTATATACCTGTTATTTCAGACAAATCATTTTCAGAAAAGGGTACAAATGTATCTATCTGATTGTTAAGAATCCACTTTGGCATAGACAGTTTAATACAATCTATGATTAAAGACTGTCCATGCTGCACATCCAAAACTCGAATAATATCGTCATTGTTTTTTAATAAATAATTATTCTGCATCAATTACAACACCCCAATCTTCAACACCATGTCTCAACCAATAATCTTTGCTAATGTCTAAGAATTTGACTGTCATAGGTTTTGTGAGAAATTTTCGATAGACACATTCACGGACAAGCATATCCCCGTTTGTTTTAATGCAAAGAAAATCTGTCATATATTCACCTGTGTCTTTCCCATCTAAAACTACATTGCAACGAATTTCCTCAATGTCTGGATCTGCGTTAAGAATTTCTGCAAAACTCGATTGAATTGGATCATAGAATCTGCACACATCTTTACTTTTCGATATTGTCCTCTTCTCACATCGACCCTTGTAATTTTTTTTTCGCATTTTCTTGTATTCTCCTTCTGAATTTTTAAGGCATGATTTTCCCAAAAATGCTCCCAAAAATCTCACAAAAACGTTTTTGGATAAATTTTCTTCCCAAATCCTTTGTTTTTGGGAAAGTGAAAATGCCAATAAACGTTGAATTTGCGTTGTTTCCTCCCAAAAATAGTTTTCCCAAAAACAGCATTTTTAAATTTCTCTATGTCAAGGGGCAACATCCGTTTTTCCAAAAAGGGCAAAGTTGATTTTCCTTTCGC
>OWIE01000042.1_pt1 | contig 51616 bp, 84 predicted proteins | sample 1733001 | NCBI WGS metagenome assembly OWIE01 (sample SAMN05065778, study PRJEB22554) | human gut metagenome | biome: ENVO:2100002; feature: ENVO:00000062; material: ENVO:00002003 | host: Homo sapiens | place: USA | reverse complement strand
AGATAGGCTCCGGTCTCGTGGGCTCGGAGATGTGTATAAGAGACAGGAATAAGGAAGAAAAATTCTTAATTTAGTGAAAATACATAAATTGCATATTAAATAGTAAACTAAGGAACTTAATTCAGACATATTGCCATAATTTGGAAAACAATATTATGAAAAATATACTATAATTAAGTTGTAAGGCGATTACCTAATGTTGGTAATTGACTAAAAACAAACAAATGTTCGAATTGGGCTTGAAAGAGAATGATAAAAGAGTTATTATTAAGTCACCCACTAAAATCGAACAAATGTACGGATGGAACGGGAGGGCTACATATGACGGAAGACGAATACAAAATACAAATTAATGAAATGGTGAATGCAATTAAAGAAATAAAAATATTACGGCGTATTTATCTATTCATAGTAACCATAATAGGAAGCTTCCATTAAGGGAGCTTCTTTTATTTTATCCCTAAACAACTTTTCATAAATTCTTCAAGAATTTTTAATTTATCCGGTCCGACCTCTGCTAGATAGTTTACAGCATTTTGGACAAATTGATTTTCCGAGGAGGATAAAGCTCCCAAGCTAATTGTGAACCGATCCGCTGGATCAAGATTTGTAAACATATTATCAGTTCCGCCTTCTCCAGTGCGGAGCCATACTTCATTAACATTGAATTCTCGGCAAATATCTGCAATTACCCTAGAAGTCAAACTTCGTTTTCCAGATTCATAATTTGATATAGAAAAACGGCTGACACCTATTCTGTTTCCAAACTCTTCCTGGCTTATGTCTAATTCATTTTCTCTTAAATAATGAAGCCTTTCACCAATACTCATTGTCTCACCACCTTTCTAATCGGATTATACTTCACTATGTTTTCAAAGTCAACAAAAAACTGTTGACAATGTTTTGAAAGACTCGTATACTAGAGACAAAGAAAACAAGGAGGTAGATATAATAGAATGGATGGAATGAAAGAAATAGAAAAAGTTTGTAGAGTATTGAATTTCAATATTTTGCAAAAAGAGAAAGGAGAAAAGATTCTTTCGATGATTAGAGAAATGACGGTGGAGGAAGGAGTCGAATTGTTGGAGAAATGCATATTTCAGCATGCATATTATGGATGGGAGCGTAAATACATGACGGAGCCTCTTCCATACGGAATTGGCCCCGTTGATGATTTACCAAAGGGTGATAAAAAAGATGGGTGAATTATCAGGTGGTTCTATTTGCATTGTTGAATAACGACAGATTTCTGGGAGCATACCTAATAATTCATCATATGTAATTTGTATTTTAAAATACCCATTTAAAGTGTGAAATAAATCTTTTGAGGAAATAATGTTCTGTTTTTCACCGGAATATATAATTCCATACTTATCAGCTATGTGAGGATTGGTTTCCAAAAGTCGGCTAACGGCTTGGAGCTCCCTTAGTGCTTCAACCACAGGATGATTAGAATCAAACATAAATATTCTCCTTTCTTTAAACTCAGCTCTGGCAGGAGCCTGTACCTACATTATAGGGAGAAATATATAGAAAGACAAGGACGAGAAAATTAGGTTTAACTCGACAGGAGGTGAAATAAGTGAAAAAAGAAGATATCAAATTAACGGGGAATACCATTGAGAATATCCAGATAATGGCTCCTATGCTCAATGAGCGTCAGCAGGCGATTGTTTTCGGTATGATTCTGGGAATGGTTCCTGCTCAATCAGATTTAAGGCAGCAGGCAGAAACGAAACCGGATGAGAAGAAAGAACTTCAGGAGGTATAAACATTGAAAGAGTCAAAAAATGAAAAACCGCATATTGTTATGGTTCAGATAACAATAGCGGTCTTAGTGATAGGACAGATGGTCAATGCATATCAGGAACGTCAGGCGCACCGTGAGATATGGGATTCTCTGACTGAGATTCAAAGAGAGTTGGATCTGTCAATTGAGAATCAAAATCTTCACCTGAAAAACATTCAGGATTTTGTTGAAGATCTTCTTGAGACTCTTCAACATTAGATTGAATTTCTATAAGAATTTTGGATAAAGAATCCACGGATTCCAAAGTGGCATCAAGCTGTTGCTGAAGAGTTTCAATAATTTCGGTCTGGTTTTCAATAATAGTTTCTTGTCCTTCTTGGGAGGAACTTATTTGATTTTGAAGTATAGAAACTATTGTAAGGAGTAATATAACCAAACCATAAATTATATCGTATGCGTCACGGAGGGAAACTTTTTTCTTATTTGTGTATTCAGGTGAGGGACTTTCATTTTCGGAAATTTCAGGCTCTAAGCTACACGCATAATCCTCAGGAATTAACTGTTCTGGAATGTAAGCATCCTTGTTTGTGTAGATGATTCCCTGAATACATGATGACAATTCACTTACTGCTTTGCTTGTATCAAAAAGTGATTTTAACGATCCTGCAGTTAATCTGGAAATATTTTGAACTTCAGAAACTAAACCTGATACTGATTCAAGCTGAGATGTTTTAATAGCAGTACCAATGTTTGGAAAATTAATTCCAGGATAATTTTTTAGCATAGCTGATAAAGTTGAATGACTTTGTTGTATACATTCAGCAATGGGGGAATTTAGAACAGTATTAATATACTCTATCTGTTCTCGATACGCCAGTACAGTACCTAAGTCATTTGCAGTATGTAAAGTTTTTTGCAGTTCGGATAGTGTGTTTATTGAATCATAATAATTATTCATATGGCTCTCCTTTCTTTATTTACTCGGCTCTGGCAGGAGCCTGTACCTACATTATAGGAAAGCATGATATGGAAAGCAAGAAACAAAAGTTAATTTATGGCTATTTAGAACAATGGAATGAGGACAATCAGATAAGACATAAGTTGTAGAAAAGAGGAAAGGGGCGTACACAAATGAATCCTGAATATGACTATGACATGGAAGTTACGCCCGAAAGGGCGAATAAAATCAAGGAACGTCTCATCCAGTTGCTGGAGGACCAGCTGGGCTGTGAAATCACAGTAACGGTATTGGACAAAGGAAAAGAACCGGCTTAGGCCGGGAACGAGGGACAAGCAATGAGGAAGAACCTAAAAGAGGCCCGCCAGAGGGCAGGCCTGACGCAGCAGCAGATGGCGGACAAGCTGGGACTTACTCTCCGCCATTATCAGAAAATAGAATACGGTGATCTTAGAGGTTCTTTTGAGGTTTGGGACGCCTTGGAGGACATTTTAGGGATACATCAACGGATACTCCGAGAGCTTTCAAGTAATCATCCCGTTCTAAAAGAAAGTCAGTCGGAACGTTGAACAAAGATGCCAGTTCAGATAAGCGCTTTAAATCAGGTTCAATTTCGCCGCTTTCATACTTTTGATAATGTCTTAGATTAATTCCAATTGCATCAGCAGTTTTCTGTTGAGTGAAACCGCATGAAATTCTTGTGGCACGTAATCTGTCATTGAACATAAGCACCTCCTAAATATATATTGACTTACGCCTAATTATGGCGTAATATAAAAATATATTATACGCCAAAAATGGGCGTAAAGGAGGAAGGAAAAATGATAGCGGACAAAGTAAAAGAACTGGAACTGGAAAATAACACCCTGAAGGCTCAGGTAGAAGAACTGCAGGAGATATGCGGGAGCCGAGGAAATCTGCCCAAAAACTGTGAATACTGCCAGAATTTCATTCAGCACTACGTGAAATGTGGAAGTGTATATGCACCGACATATGACGGTCATTGTGCAGCTGGGAATAGGACAAAGAAAAGCAAGGCTGGAGATACGTGCAAAGGTTTTGTGCCAAAAACTTTTGGAAAGAACTGCATCTGACCGGATCAAGCCGGAGATAGGAGTAAGCCATGGAAGAAAAGAAAATAGTGTTGGAACTGACAGTTCCGGAGTTCCTGTATATACAGGAGAAAGTCTGTTTTACCTCATGGGGCGGCTTCCAATGGGAGCGTGACATCGAAGCAAGTGTAAATCAGAAATTGGAAGCTGCATACCAGAAGCCGGTTATGTCTGAGGAAGAGCTGGAGCAGTATCTGGCTGGAGTGCAGCAGGAATGGAAAAAGGAAGGAATCCCTATATCCAACTACATAGTTGCGGCAGAAAGACGGGAAAAGGAATTCTATTTTTTCATCAAAAAGTCTGAAAAAAAGGAGTGAAAATCCTATGATTCGGAATATTGATTCTGCAATGCAAAAATTATGGGAAATTTCTGTTTCTTTTCGGCAATACGTCAGACAAAAAGAATGGGCAAAGGCAAAGCACTGTTATGACACGGCAAGAACCGTGGCAGTGTTTCTGGAAGTACCTGAAAGCGACATGATAGAGCTGTTTGGCTCCAGGGAGGAACCGGACAAGCCAGTGCAGGGGCTGTTCTCAGAAGAGGATGTGCAGAGAGCTTATTTAGAATGTATCAGACGTAACCAGACAAATGAAAATCGAAAATACAGACAATAAAAAAGGTGCATGGTTGGGAGCCATGCACCAGGGCCGAAGCCGATAAAAATCTACAAATTTATTATACGCTCCGGTCCGGAAAAAATCAAGAAAAATGCGGCTAAAACCCGTATTTAGAACTTGATAAAGAAATTAAAGATAGGACCGGGGGATATGGCATATACAAAAAAAATATATAGGCTCAAGAAGGGCATAGAGGTAGAAGAATATCATACAGCAAAGTATGGAGCGCCGGGGCAGGAACGGAGTCCCAAGAAGAAACTGACTCCTGAACAGATGGAAAAACAGAATCAGGTCAATAGGGAAAAGAAAGCCAGGAGGAAGTTGCGGGAACATTTTCAGGAGAATGATTATTTTTCGGATTTGACCTATAGACGGGATGATAGGCCAGTAGATATGGAAATGGCAAAAGAGCATTTCCGAAAATTTATTCGGGAAGTCCGCAGGGAATACAGGAAACGCGGGTGCGAACTGAAGTGGATGCGTAATATCGAAGTAGGAACAAAAAATGGGTGGCATATCCACCTGATTATAAATCGTATACCGGATACGGATATTATCCTGAAAGAAGCTTGGCCGCATGGAAAAGTTATCAATGATCTGATGTATGAGAAGGGGAGTTTTGCAGAGCTGGCTTCTTACATCACCAAAACACCGATAACGGATCCACGGCTCAGGGAAAGCGATTATTCTGCCTCACGGAACCTTCCTATACCAGAACCAGAGAAAAAGATTTATATCCTCTGGAAGACATGGAAGAAAATCAGGATACCTAAAGGGTATTATCTGGACAAGTCATCGTTGCAGGAGGGGATAAATCCGTATACCGGATATAGATATCGTTCCTATTCTCTGTTGCCTTTGCAAGATGGCGGGAAGAAAGGAGGGAAAAGAATTGGAAGACAGGCCACAGGTTAATCTGTACATAGAGACATCCATAAAAGGGCCTAAGATCCAGGATGGAGAGTACATATACGTGCTTGAGTATATTGCCGCCGGCGTACCGGTGACCAGGGCGGGAAGAGGGAGGCATGAAGCAACCACGGAAAACCGCCTGGCATTGGCGGCCTTGGTAAAAGCTGTGGGGCGTATTAATAGGCCGGCGTGCCTGCGGATATATACCAGATGTGGTCATGTACTCCATTCTCTTCAAAACCATTGGCCGAGACAGTGGCAGGCCAGTGGATGGAAGAATGCCAAAGGAAAGCCTGTAAGCAATATTGACTTGTGGGAGCAGCTCTTAGAGGTCCTGGATTCTCATGTGTATACCATAACCGAGGATGACCACTCATACAGAGAGTGGATGATCGTTGAATTGAGTGTGGAGGAAAAGGAAAAATGTTAAGTAAAGAAAAGATAAAGCCCGGCTCTATGATACATCTTCCGGACATTGATTATATGGGAGATGGAGAAGGCAAGCAAAAGAAAATAATGCGAGAATACTGCGTACTGCATCATTATGACCATTGGTGTCTGCTGAAAAACGCCTTTGGAATCCGCAGAGGAGTGACCAATGCAGAGCTGATGCAGATGGGGGTTTTAAACCAAAAATTATAAAGGAGGAAATATTATGTGGGAAAGGTTTGGAGAATTTAACACCGCCGAGGAGATAAATGAGCTGGCAGTAAATCTCAGGAAGGAAGGAGACAGGGAAAGCCTGAAAGTATTGGCCAGGGAAAATGGTCTGGACGCTGATATTGCGGAGGCCTTTATGGTTGGAGACATTCTCTTTGTGTGTGACACTATGTCGGCCGCAATCGGAAAAGTTGAAATCGAAGCTGCAGAGTTGAAGCCGAAGGAAATCATGGAAGATTGGGTGGAATACCTGAAAACAAAATGTTTTGAGGATCCTAAGGTGGCAGCAGCCGTCCGGAAGAAAGGGAAAAGCCTGAAAGGCTGTATCGGTTATCTGCTGGCCTGGTCATACGGAAATCAGAATCAAATACCCAAAGGCATTATGGAGGCAGCAGGCATGAAGGGGGTAAGGGTAACATTGGGAATTCCCGGAATGGGACGGGCTAAGAAATTGATAGCTGAGTACTATCTGGGGAGGTGAAAACGTGAAGAAAAAATTGATAGAAAAAGTGGCCTATTCCGGCACCATGGGAACTGGAGAAGGACCGAAGTATAAAGCTGTAGCAGGAACAGTGGATATCGGCGGAGAAGAGCATTTGATTATTGAAGTCTATCGTAACGACCATATTGGAATGCTTGAAGTGCCGGCCGCACGCATTGTCTGTACTCACTCTGACTGGATTAATTATGTCCCGGAAAAAGAAAAGTGGGACAGAAGGAAAATACAGCAAACTTGCGGACACCCTTTCTGGGACAGGTGGGGAAGGGACAATACTGAAATTAAAGAGTTTGCTGAACGAAAAATAATAGAATTCACACAAAATGAAACAAAATATTCTGACTGGATAGAAAAAATAGAACATCTTCAAGATTCTATCTTATGGGATAGAAAGAAGAAAAAAGAAGAAAGGAAGGAGCAGGAACTACAAGAACGAAACAGCACAATTGAACCGGTGACCGATGATTTCAGGGAGTGGTATCGGAAGGTGTTATTCAAGAGAGAAAATTTTATTTATTACAAAAGGAAGGGGAGGTATGCCACATTTACATGCTCTTGCTGCGGAAAGTCATATAAATATGCGACAGCAGTAATGGACAGCTATGAAGGACAATTCGAACATATAGTGGCAATTCCCAGGAATGGAGCATTTGCTACTTGCGAGTGCTGCGGAGCAGAAGGAATCTATAAAACTACCGGCCGGATGAATGGAGTTTATGGAAGGAGTATTAATTGCTATACGGCCCAGCACTACATGGAAAATGGAGCAGTAATAAGATACTTCTCCATTGAGAAAATATTAAGCTTCGGGAACCCGGAGCGCTTTATCGAAACTGAAATAGCCAGGACATATTTTCAACCAGGAAGAAAAAAAGTTCAGAAAGATTATCACTTTATAGGCGCATATGAAGGAGAAAGGTGGCATTACCACAATATGGATGGATTGAGGAATATCAACCAAGAATATGCTGCGGTTTATCCGGGGGTGCCAGAAATATTACAGGGAACCTGCCTGCAGTATTGCGCCATAAAAGAGTTTATGCAGCATTACGAAAAAATAAAACTGATAAATTATCTGGAAAAGTATATGGAATATCCGCTCCTGGAGATGTTGGTTAAATTGCAGCTCATCGGAATCGCTAAAAGAATTGTGGACGGATATAATCCGGAGAGTATGCAGATAAACAATATTGGAAAATGTCCGGAAGATATCTTGCGGATAGGGCATGGGAAACTGCATGCATTGAGAAAGAACCAGGGAGATCCACTTTTACTTTCCATAATGCAAATGGAGAAACGAAAAGACATACATCTTTCCGAAAAAGAGGAAGATGCACTGATAATTCTCAAAATAGACATAGAGCAAATTGAAAAAATAATAAACTATATGTCAATTAAGCAATTTGTTAACCGCGTTGAAAAATATGCCGGTACGACAGTGGATACTGATTGTGGGGATGCCATAAGCAGGTTACAAAATATAAGCCAGATGTATCTGGACTATTTGGAAATGCGGGAAAAGGCAGGATATGACCTCCATAATGGTATTTATGCGTACCCACGCAATTTGGGGACGGCCCACCAGACCATGGTTTTAGAGACACAAAAAACAGAAATGGATAAAAGGCTGGCAGAAACAGAGGAAAATTACCCGGAAATTCGTAAGCGGTTCAGGAAATTGAAAAAGAAATATTTGTACGAATCAGGTGGATATATTATCCGGCCAGCGGCGTCGGCCAGTGAAATTGTTATGGAAGGGCGCACACTTCACCATTGTGTGGGGGGAGATACGTATCTAAGAAAACATGCATCAGGGCGATCAACAATTCTCTTCATGAGATTTTCTGATGAACCGAATATACCGTACATAACGGTAGAGATATCAGATGATGGTGAAATTATGCAGTGGTACGGAGCATATGATAAAAAGCCAAACAAAGATAAAATCGACCAATGGTTAAAAGCCTATTTAATAAACCTGAAATGTAGCCATTCAGAGCAGAAAGAAATAAGAATAACCACTATGGTGGGATAAGGAGAGCGTATGGAAGGACAAATAACATTATCGGAGTGGATGGAATGGAAAGAGGACATCCGCCGGAAGTTGCAGGAAACAACAGAAAATTTTGTATATATCGGATACCGGTTAAAGCAGATCCGAGATACGGAGGCCTTTAAGATGGCTGGAGCAGAGGATATTTATTCCTTTGCACAGCAGGAATATGGATTGAGCCGGTCAACGGTAAGCCGGTTCATGGCAATCAATGACAAATTTTCAGAAGAGGGTAATAGCCTGGAGCTGAAAAAAGAGTTTACAGGTCTCGGAAGTTCAAAGCTCCAGGAGATGCTTAGTCTGACGGATGAGGAGTGTACACTTATTACAGAACATACGACGGTACGCCAGATTAAAGAATTTAAAGAATTTAAGCGCCAGGATCCAGAAGAAGTAGAGAAAGAAGAACAGGAAACTACCAGTTTGCCAGAACGGGTATGGAATCCATTAGAAAAATGCATCATAGACTATTTTTCCACAAGAGAAGAAATGCTTAATGAGGCAGCAGGCCTGATGAGGCAGGAAAAAAATGAGAATACCTTGAAAAAAATCTGTGAGGTAATAAATCCCAATGGAAATGGGAGTCACAAGAAAGGGATTGTCTTCTTGTTTTTCTATGATTACTCCACGGGAGTGAAGTGTAAAACACTCGGACAGGAGGAAATTAAGGTATATTCCTGGATGGATTTTGTAGACATGATGGCAGAAATTTATGAGGAATCTGCAGATAGTTCAGAAAATATCTGGAAGAGCTTTTATGAAGAAGAAAAAAAGCCAGAAAGTACGATAAATACTGGTACGGAGTCCATGTGCGACGTCGCACAAGGAACGGAGGAAAAGGAAACAATTAACCAGCCGCAAAAGGAAGAAAACCAACCTAATAAATCCGCGGAGGCAGCAGGCGTACCGGAGGAAATAGGCCCGGAAAGGTTACCGCAGGGAAAAGGCAAGGGAGATGGAATTTCCTGGAAGGAGCCGGAGAAAAAAGAGTACAAGTCCATAGAGCTGCCGCCGGCAGATGCAGAATACAATTTGCCGATGGGAAAAACCATGCTCTTGGACATCAAAAACGGCCAGCGGTATCTCATCCTCAAGATGCACGATAAATACCGCGTTGGAAATACCTTACACTTGCGTGAACAGATGGACGGGGAAGAAACCGGGAGTGGAAAGGATATCATAATCACCCATATGACAGAGGACCATGGAGGGATTACACCGGGATACTGCGTAATCCAGTTTGATATTCTCCCGCCGCATGAAGTACAGCTGCCGGGTCAGTTGAATATAGAGGACATAGAAAGGAAACAAGATGAAGATATCAAGGAAGAAGCCGAAGAAGAGCCGAATGGCGAGGCAGACGGAATTTACAGCGAAGGCCAGGAAAGCAATACATAAAAGAGATCAGGAATCCTGTTTCTTCTGCCGGCGGGGATATCATATGGAGAACGCCTGCCGGTATGGCGGCCTGCAGATTATGCATGTAGTCCCCCGGTCCCAGATGGGCCTGGGAATAGAGCAGAATGGAGTCCTGGGATGCATCGGGCACCATGGACTGCTGGATAATGGTAACCGCGGCCTGCGGGGGGAGATGCAGGCCATGCTTGAGGACTACATGCAGGATATGTATCCGGGATGGTCTAGGGAAGCGGTCACTTATAGTAAGTACGGAGAAAAGCAAGTTTTTGAAACTGCCAGAGGCAGCAGGGATGTATCAGGCAGCATGGATGGAATCTTATTTCTGGAGGGCAATACATGAAGGCAGTGAAGATGCTTGCAATAACCTTAGTTTTGATTATGCTTTCTGGATGTGCGCAGCCGCCGGCGTCGGATCCTTTTACGGATAGCATATACTGGAGGGGCATGTAATATGACAAGCGGGGAAAAGACAAGAGAAGAAATAAGAGAATATATAATCCGCTATATCCAGAAACATGGATACAGCCCAACATTCCAGGAAATAGGCGCGGCTGTAGGGCTTAAATCAAAAAGCAGCGTCAGTGCCCACATAAAGAAAATGCTGGAAACAGGGATGATAGAAACGGATGCAGAATTTGGGGTACCCAGAGCAATACGGATCCCGGGGTATCATTTTGTAGAAGAAAAAAAGAGATAAAAAGAGTCCTGTTCCCGGGCCGCCTCCCAAAGAACAGAACTCACGTTCGATGCAGTTATAGATTACCACTCTGAGCGCGCGGAGTCAATATCTATTTCCAAATTTTGGAAGAAACCGGACAAAAATATAGCGGTGGGACACCCGCCAAGATGATCCCCACCGCTTACTGGCTTAAGAGCATTATATCATTTTAATGCCTCTTAAGCAAGATGGGAGGCAGAAATGACAAGAAAAGAGCAGGTAGTTAATGATGTCCTTATAGCAATGCGCGTGCATCTTACAGCACAGGTTATGACGATCCTTCAGGATGTGCTAATACAAGCAATGCATGGAGTTGAGGTTGTAGAGGAACAGACGGCCCTGGCAACGCAGGACGTCACCAACGACTATATTATTGAGCTGTTTAACGCCAAGAAGGCACCAAAGCTGTCGGAAAGGACTGCAGAGCAGTACCTGAGGCATATTAATTTGCTAATTGATGTGATCCATAAGCCGCTTACGCAAATTAGCGAGAATGATGTCGAGTATTTTTTAATGAAATACCGAAAGAAGGGGAATATAAATCGTACAGTCAATAACTGCAAACGATTTATCTCTGCTTTCTTTACCTGGATGAGAAAATCGAAACTTATTACGGAAAATCCTTGCGAAAATATTGATCGCTATAAGGAGACAAGGAAGCCAATAGAGCATCTGGAGCCGGAACAATGGGAGCAGCTTAAGACTGGATGCAAGAGTATCAGAGACCGGGCATTGCTTGAATTTTTACGGTGTACGGCCATGCGTGACGGAGAGGTACCGGCAGTCAGAGTATGCGACGTAGATTGGTACGATGGAAAGATTGTGATATTTGGACATAAGACAGACCGTTACCGTCTGGTGTGTATAGATCGTGTAGCCAAGGAGTATCTGCTGCAATATCTCCAGGAGAGAGGTATCAATCAGAGCAGCCGAGAGCCTTTATTCATTGCCCGCGGTACCCACAAGGCGCTAAAGCGTACCGGAATATATAGCGCAGTAAAACATATCGCTGCCAGGGCCGGAATGGAGGTTAATGTATATCCACACCTCATCCGGAAAACAACGGCAACCAATATAATTAAGCGCGGAGGGGACAGTGAGAAGGCCGGAGACTACTTGGGCCATGTCGAGCAGAATACGGCGAACCAGTATTATACCTACAAGAGCGACGATTATATAATCAATATTTTCCGGTCCTATGTGGCCGCAGTTTGAAAGGAGAAAAATGAGAACAAAGGCAGATAGAATAAAAGCTTTTAAAAATATTGTCGGGGAAATGATTCCTGATGGAATGTATTGGAGGATGCTGCAGGATGATTATTTTGAGGCACCGGCGTCGGCCACTCATCACGGGAATTTTCCTGGAGGTTTGTATGACCATTCAGAGATGGTGGCATTGACACTTGTGAGCATGACTAAACGCATGGGATTAAAATGGGATAGGCCAGAGTCTCCGTATATCATAGGATTCCTTCATGATTACTGCAAAGTAGATCAATACACTCAAAATGAGCAGGGAGAGTATGTGTACAATGGCGAGACCCTTTTAAGGGGACATGGAGATAAATCCGCAATCCTCTTGCTGAAGGAAATGCGATTAACTGATGAAGAGTTAATATGCATCAGGTACCATATGGGAGCCTATGAAGGCAGTGAAATGTGGGACAATCTGGGAACTGCAATCAAGAAATATCCCAATGTATTATGGACCCACACAGCAGATATGTATGCCTCGCATATATTGGGATTCTGAAAATAACAAGAGGCAGGAAGGAAAATAATGATCAAAAAATGGTTAAAATGGGAAAATGCGCAGGAATGGGGAAATATATATTGTCCGATGTTGGAATGTGAGGTTATGACATATTATCCGATAGGCAGCCCAGCGTATGATAGTTATACGGCACCATTCGTGGATGATGAAGGGGACGTTTGTTACTTCAAATTTGATCATGATGAAGGGGAATGGATTGAGGATCTGTTTTTGGTAGGAGAATATGAAGAAGGTATGATTTACAGATTCAGATAGTAAAAAAACTGATGATTTAGATCAACAGTCCGGAAAGGAGAATTATGGGAATTGATTTGAGCAGGTTTAAGGTAGTACACGGAGATAAGATATTAAATGCCGTTGCGCTCATGGAAGTGCGGATTCCAGACGAAATTGACTGGGAAAATAGGGATACTATCGTCAAACCAAAGGTAATTGAAGTGCTGGCAATCAATGAGGACGGGAATCTGGTGTCTATTATGGATGAGGCGTGGACGTTTCAATTCCTGCCGATTGTACATAAATGAGGATTTAAAGGAGGAATCAAGATGAAAAAGTCCGATGCGAAATGGAAAGCGAGAATTTTTAAAGACAAGGTATTGAAACCTGCTATTAAAGACCAATTACAAATTCTTTCCCAGGTGGTGCTTTGTAATAAAGAATTAAAAATAGAGTATTACAAAGATGTTGTTTATGCAGATGGGAAGACAAAATTATTTGAGCAATATCCATCATGTAAACAATGGGAACATAGATATTGTCCAGCCAAAGGAAAGAAATATAGGGGTTATGTAACGCCTGGTGGATATATGTTTTTTGGAGACAGTGAAATAGAAATATATTGTAAAGTGATAGCGGCATTTGCTAGTGAGGAATCACCATTAATCATTCCTTTTAGCGAAACGTAAATGAGGATTTCAGAAGGGAGAACACATGAAGAAATTATCAGATTTGAAAGATGATGTTTTGCTGTGCGTTACGCCAAAAGGATATGACGGAGCAGTGATGGATAAATGAGGATTTAAGGAAGGAGCGAAATGAAGGGAACAGTAGTTTTTGACTTTGACGGTGTTGTACATAGCTATAAGAGCGGCTGGCTTGGAGAGAATATTATCCCAGATCCGCCTGTGAATGGAATTAAAGAAGTCATAGAAGATATCAGAAAAGCAGGATATGAAGTTGTTATTGTCTCTACAAGATGCGCAAATTATAGAGGACAAGTAGCAATACTGGAATGGCTTAAAAAGTACGATATCGTAGTAGATGATGTGAAAAAAGAGAAGCCGCCGGCTATCGTGTATGTGGATGATCGGGCAATATGTTTTGATGGACATCCAGAGACTTTGCTGGATAAAATTTCAGCGTTTAAGCCGTGGTATGAGGATTTAGCAGCCGACTGCTAAGTGTCGGAGAAAAGAGGAAATTATGAAATTTCAGAAGAAACCAGTTGTAATAGAGGCATTTCAGTACGATGGTGATTTAAAAGGCTCTGACGGTGCTTATTATGTGCCTGAATGGGCAGTGGAAGCTTACGAGAAAGGCATCATGCACTACGGAGCATTGAATATGGATGAACCGCCGTGTGAATTGTTTATCGATACGTTAGAGGGGACACATCATGTAAGTGTTGGTGATTTTGTGATCCGGGGTATCAAGGGAGAACTGTATCCATGCAAGCCGGATATTTTCGTGGGAAGTTATGAACCGGTAAACTGAAAAATAACAATTTTTGTGTACTATTACACATTGAAAGGGGATGAAGGAATGGCAAGACCTAAGGTTGAAGAAGGGAAAAAGTGCATTCGGAAGGATATCAGCATGGAGCCGGATCAGTACCGGCGGCTGTGTGAGTATTGTCAGAAAACGGAGCGTCCCCTTTCATGGGTTGTCCGGCGGGCGCTGGAAGAATATCTGAAAAATGTTGTGTAACGCTGTGTATTAATACACAAGTAAACTGAAATTTAGGAGGAATCGGATTGATAGAAAAAATGCGAAGAAAATATAGAGGCTTTATTAACAAACGAATTAAACCATGCAAAGAATGTGGAAATAAGGGGTATATGGCGGGACATGGAAAAGGATACGTTTGCGCTTGCTTACATTGCACTAATGGAGGAAAAGTAATGCATACAAGGTTTGGAGCACTGATGGACTGGAATCAGAAAAATTTAGGTCATTAGGCCAGAAAGGAAAGAAGATGAAGGCAGCAGGTATAATTAGGCAGGTAGATGATTTAGGGAAGATTAGTGAGAAAAAAAGATTAACGGTTCACATTTATGGGAGTACTGATAACGGAGAAGAGCATAGAACTATTGTGGAAAGAGAGGATGGAAAGAAAATAGAATATTATTTCGACGGATATGAGGGAATAAATTTTGAAGATATCGAAAGGTTGCTTGTTTTTTTAGAAATTAAATTCTTCATAGTTAATCATTTATAATTTAAGTAAAGGAGATAGGAAAAATATGAAAAAATTAATAGGAGTTATAATTATTATTGCAAGTATTGTAGGAGGAGTTTATTTAGGAGGATGGATCTTATTGGTAAAGCCACTTCTGGCGGCATGCGCGGCTTTTGATGCTGGGATATTAACGCGTACATTAGTTATTACTACAATAATAAAATGCATTATTGCGAGTACAGTTGGAACAATAATCGTTTATGTTGGGGTAATAATTGGTTCGTTTATAGCATTGGATTAATTTTTTAAATGTCTGGATTACATGAGAGGAATAAAAATGAAGAAATCTAACCAAAAAATGGATGAAAAAATTCGTTCAAGGCATGTATCAGAGGGCTATCAAGCAATTTACAAATGTCGATTATGTGGAGAAGTTTATGATGGTACATTTACGAGTAACGAAATACTTGCATTAACAACTATAATTGATGCTTGCCTTGGAATAAAAAACGAGGAACCATGTGCGCCAACAATACATATGATTCATAACTGTAAAGATGGAAGTTTTGGAGTAGGAGACTTATGGGGATGCAAAAAAACTAAAAAATAAATCAGAATTTAGCGCAGGGTCAGATCGAATTTGATGTTGACGCCACCGGAAAGGGCTTTTACCGCAAACGAGGTGCTGATACATGGCTCCCTTTTAGTAATGCATTGGTATTAATGGATGGCACAGGATCCTATGCCTTCGGTGGTATCAATAACGGATATTATTCCAAATTTCAATTAGATAATTTTGACTATTCAGCCTATTCTAAGATTAGAATTACAAATTTAGGAACATATCCTTTTGAAGTAGTATGTGGTACTACTTCTTATACCTCCCCCGGAACATTTGATATCAGTGCGCTTAAACAAACCACCCTACGCATTTTTTATCGCGGTGCAGCTGCAAACCCTCCAATCCTGTTAAAGGTGGAATTGATTCCGTAATGCCCACTTTACCTGAGTGCAAAATATCGGGCTGGTGCTCCTCTATGTAGCTGTCCAGTTATTGTTATGGTGAACCCGGTATCTGTAATAGCGATCGACCTATTTTTGTTGTATGCAACACCATCATAGCTGTTGTAGCTGTACTCCTCAGTAAAGCCGCGAGATTCTTCATAGCGCCACACAACGCTACTACTGAAGGTATCGCTATTAGTCATTACGCATAGTTTCGATGGCCTGAAACCCACCTCATAGCTTACAGCTACATTCGGACTGGACGGAAGGGTAATTTCCCCGAATAGGGCGCTACCCAATGGGACCCATGCTGCATCCGCACCTGCCTTATAACTGGGGACACCATTCACCGTGCTGAACTGATACCCGTTTAAATTCTGATATAAAGAAAATATATAAAAAACTTGACGTTTTAGAAGAAATCATATAAAGTACTTGACCTGTTTTATGTAAAGTAATTCCGCAGGCAGCAGGTATAAAAGATTGGAGGAGGATAATCCAGTGGAGATAACAAAAGAAAGATTAGAAGATTATAAAAGCAAAAAAGCTGAGACTTTAGAATTACGCCATAAACTGGAACATATAGGAGATGGTGATAGCTTAATTGGAAATGATACGATACTGGATTACAAAAAAGGGTATCCAAGACCACAATCTGTTATCGGTTATGATTATCAAAAAGAGCGGTATTTGAAAAAAAAGTGGAAATCCCGTCTTGATCAACTGGAGACAGACTGTTTAGAAGTGGAATTTTGGATTGAAGAAATTCCCGATAGTATTACACGTAGAATTTTCAGATTGTGTTATATTGATGGATTATCACAAAATAAAGTTGGAAGAATGGTACACTTAAGCCAGGCTTCCATTTCGGAAAAAATTACAAATTATTTAAAGTCCGATAAAACTGATAAAAAAGTGTGATATAATCAAAGCTAGGGAATCCAGAAAAAATATTTCCTCCTCCCACATATCAGCACTCCAACCTGGAAACACCTGACTGCAGCAGCGGCCAGGTGTTTTTATGTGGGTAAAGAGAAATCAAATATTCATGAATGGAAGGTGAGGCGGATGACAAAAGGCCAGGTCGGAAGGCCTCCAAAATATGAACACAAAGAAGAAATCGAAGGTCTAATTGAAGAATATTTCAAGAAATGTGAAGGTGAAATTTTAAAAGATGAAGAGGGAGAGGTTATTTTTGATAAATTTGGAAATCCAGTTATAGTAGGCGCAAGGCCACCAACGGTTACTGGATTAGCGCTGGCATTAGGATTCAGCACAAGATTATCTTTGCTGAATTATCAAGGAAAAAAGGAATTTATGAACACGATCACGCGCGCGAAATCAATGGTAGAGGCGTATGCGGAAGAGCGGCTGTTTGACAAGGATGGAAGTAATGGAGCGCGCTTCAGTTTAATTAATAATTTCCGCGGTTGGACGGAAAAGCCGCAGACGGATCTGGATGAGCAGGAACAGGAAGAACGGATACAGGGCATGAGATTAGACAATGCTGTAAAACGGCAGCAGGTTAAAATGGAAGAAAGCAGTAGCCTGGGAGATATTATTGAGGAGGCTTATAAAGAAAGAGATGAGCAAACTTAAAGAGGCAATACAATATTATTACCATGCTCCTGTGGATTTTGTAGAAGATGTCATTCGGGTAAAGCCTGATGATAATCAGAAAGCTATATTGCGGAGTTTGGATGCAGAGCCTATGACTTCTGTACGTTCAGGACATGGGATAGGAAAAAGTGCTGTGGAAAGCTGGGCAATACTCTGGTATCTGTGTACCCGGCCATATCCTAAGATACCATGTACAGCGCCGACACAGCACCAACTATTTGATATTCTGTGGGCAGAAGCTTCTAAGTGGATACGCAATACCCCGGCGCTGGCCAGGGAGCTTATATGGACCAAAGAAAAGATATACATGCGCGGACATCCTGAAGAATGGTTTGCCGTGGCAAGAACAGCAACGAATCCAGATGCTCTGCAGGGATTCCATGCGGAGCATGTATTATTCATCATTGACGAGGCGTCAGGGGTAAAGGACATTGTGTTTGAACCCGTATTAGGCGCTTTATCTACTAAAGGAGCAAAACTGTTAATGTGTGGGAATCCGACCAGACTGACTGGATTCTTTTATGATAGCCACCATAAAAACCGGGCGGCATACAATGCGATGCACATTGATGGAAGAACATGTGCACGGGTAGATCAGGCTTTTGTGGATAAGATTATAGATATGTTCGGCGCCGACAGCGACGTATTCCGTATCCGTGTAGCCGGTGAGTTTCCTAAAGCGGAAGCAGACAGCCTGATCGCCATGGAATGGTGTGAGGCAGCAGCAGAACTGGAAATTGAAACGAAAAATGAAAGGATAGACATAGGAATTGACGTCGCACGTTATGGAGATGACAGTTCCGCACTCTATCCTCTTTTTGATCAGCGCCGCTCAGAAGAACCGGAAATATATCATCATAACCGCACGACGGAAATTGCCGGATATGCGGTGCAGATGATCAAGAGGTACGCGGACCTGTATCCGGATATAAAGATATACCGGGTAAAAGTAGACTGTGATGGCCTTGGTGTCGGCGTATATGACAACCTGTATGATATGCAGGAGCAGATTATAGAAGAGATATGGACGGACAAATGCGCTCGGGCGGGATTGAATCCGGAAGAGCATAGCGATTATTTGGAATGCCTGGATATTCCTAAGATAGACCTGGAAATAATGGAGTGCCATTTCGGAGGCGCCGGAGGAAAGGTCAGGGAAGAGGATCCCATTGAGTACAGCAATAGCACCGGTATAATGTGGGGAGCAGTGAGGCAGGCCCTGATGGACGGCACATTGCAGATACCAAATAATGACACCCTGATAAGTCAACTGAGCAGCCGCAAATATACAGTCAATAAAGATGGCCGTCTGGAACTGGAACGGAAGGAAGCCATGAAAAAACGAGGACTCCCTTCACCGGATATTGCAGATGCGCTGGCACTTGCACTGTATGAACCTCAGGGATGGAATTTATATATTTAAGGGAGGTGAAAAGGTGGGATTATTTAATAGACGCAGAACCAGCAGAGCGGATAGCTTTACAAATAATAATTCGGCTATGATTCCGAGATTTACATCACCGCCGGCGCGTAATACCAGCGAATGGATGGAGGCATTCGGAAAAAACCCACGTTTGGCACCTGTAGAGAAGATAGCAGGAGATTTATCTTATGTAACCGGAAAGTTGTATAGGACTGACAATGATGGGAATCGTACAGAAATTACGAAACATCCATTTCTAAGTTTTATGGAACGGCCTAACCCACTTGTTGAGTTTACAGCGAGTGCGATATGGAAACTTTTTCAGGAATATTTACTCCTGAAGGGGGAGGGATATTTACTTATCGAACGGTACCCGGATGGGATGCCGGCGGAGTTATGGCCAGTTCCCGTACAATGGGTACAGCAAACCCCATATTTGGGAGCTCCATACTATGTTGTTCGGACGACTGGTGGAATGATTGTGAATGTATCCATGGAGGATATGTTTACGATGAAGGATCTAAACCCGGTAGATCCATATCGAAGAGGCCTGGGACAGGCGGAGGCCGTTGCAGATGAAGCTGAGTTGGATGAGTATGCGGCAAAATTCCAAAAAAATTTCTTTTGGAACGGAGCAACACCGGATACAGCAATTGTTATTCCTGGTGGAAATGAAGATCAGGTAAAACGCTTCCGCAGCGAATGGAATGAGAAATTCCGGGGGTTCATGAAATCCCATGGCGTAGCAGTACTTACCGGACCTAAGGAATCGACGCCGATAATAACCAAACTGGCTGACAACATGAAAGATATGGACATGATAAATGGCCGGACCTTTACCCGTGATGCGATCATGGAACATTTTGGAATGCCCAGAGAAATTATGGGCATTACACAGAACAGCAACAGGGCCACGGCAGATGCAGCACAGTATATATATGCCAGGAATGTATTGTGGCCTCGCCTTATGCAACGCCAGGATGCGATTAACCTGCAGCTGCTCCCGTATTATGGTGATGACCTGATATGGGAATATGATGATATTATTCCCAAAAACGAGGAACGGGACAAGGCGGTCGCAATGGAAGGATGGGCGAATGGACTTGTAACCAGAAATGAAGCCAAGGAGCTGCTAAACCTTGAAACAGACGATAACGGCAATATCTATAAGATTAATTTTGCAGATATGTTTGTTGATGCCAAAGAAGATTTGGTGGAAATCAGCAGCCACGTAGCCAATATGCAATATACAGAAGGGACACCGCCTTTAGAAGAGGATCGGGACAGCATAGAACTGGTTCCTGACGAAGGTATGGACGACGAAGAAATTATATTGCATAAGGCAATGGAAATAAAAGCCAGGAGGGTGCAGACTGCGGCCAGAAGCCTGGAGGCGGTAAAGCGGGAACAGAGCAGGAAATTTGAACTTGCCATGTTTAAGTATCTAAGGAATCAATCCAGCCAGATACATTCTTCCCTTCTGGGAACCCGGAAGGCAGCAGGAGATATCTGGGAAATGCTGCATATGACGCAGGAAGAATATGAAGCACTTGCACCGGTGCAACAGGAACAGCTTGCCGTCCAATTTGCAGATCAGCTGCTTGATTGGGGAAAGGAGGAGGAACTACTGGAAAAGATTCTGGCGCCGCTATGGTCAGAAACATACAGTAAGGGCGCAGAACAGGCACAGACGTTGTATAGGCTCAATGGAATACAACAGCCGGCGCTTGTTTCCACAGCCCGCTTGAAAGGCGGACAAAGAATTACCAGAGTCACACAGACCACCAAGGATACCGTAAAAGATATCATTACTAAAGGACTGCAGGAAGGAAAAAATAAACAGACGCTTACGGATGAGATTGTTCTGGCAATGAATACGTCAGATGAGCGGGCACGGCTGATTGCAGCCCAGGAATGTAATACCAGTCTGCTGGCAGGAAATTTTGACATGGCTAAAACCGGCGGATTCCAGTATAAGACATGGCATATAACAGATCAGGCTAAGGCAAGAGACACTCATCGGGACCTAAATGGGAAAACGGTACGTATTGATGAGCCATTTATAACCTTTGCTGGAAATAAATTAATGATGCCCTGTGACCCAGAATGCGGGAAAGCGGAGGAAACAGTGAATTGCCATTGCTTCCTCACGTACTCATAAATTGACCAAGAAAGGTGGTGATCAATTAAAAATGCAGAATCATGAATACAAAAAGATGCAGTTTAAGTTAGACAGCTACAACGAAGAGGAAGGAATATTCTCAGGGTATGGAGCTGTCTTTTCAAATGTAGATACCGGCGGGGATATCATCGAACCTGGGGCCTTCACCAAGACACTGGCCGAAGGATGGGAACGAGTCAAGATATTAGCCCTGCATAATGATTGCTGGCTGCCTATTGGGCGCCCAATTGAGCTGCGGGAAGATGCCAATGGCCTATACCTGTCTGCTAAGGTGTCTGATACCTCCATGGGAAAGGATATCAAAGTCCTCCTGAAGGATGGCGTACTTAATGAGTTGTCTATCGGATACGATCCTGTCGTATTTGATTATGACGCAGAGGGAATCCGGCATTTACGGGAAATAAAACTCTGGGAGGTATCCGTTGTCACATGGGCGATGAACCCTGAGGCAAAAATTACTGGCTACAAGTCTATGCAGGAGGCTGCGGAGCGCGCCATAGAAATAGAGCAGGAACTGGCCAAAGATATGAAGGCAGGACGTAAGATAAGCAATATGCGCCTGAAATCCCTTCAGGATGCAAGCAAGGCTATGAAAAAAGCATCCAGCATCATTGATGCCGTTATCCGGGAGGCGGAAGGATCCAAAAAAGTAAATCCCGGGAAAGAATCCAAAAACATCCCGGTGAGGGAATTAGAAATTTATTTTTAGAAGGAGATTAGAATGAGAAAAAAGAAGTATGTAAACAGAAATACCCAGACAAAAGCAATGAAAACAAGCGTTACTGACCTGCAGGAAATCGTAAAGGCAGCATTGAAGGAAGCTATGTCGGAAGAAGACTGTAAGGGAGAAGAGGGGGAAGAAGCAGGCATGGAGAATGCGGCGGATATTATTGAGGCTGCCATTGACTCGGTTAATAAAAGCCGCAAGGAAGGAGAAGGAATCTCTGAGGAGGACGCTGTAGACCTCCTGAATGCCGTCACAGAAAGCGAAGAGGGAAAAGCCGATGAAAATACCATTGATGTCGGAGAAGTCCTGGAAGAGGCTATAAACGCGGTGAATGAAAAAAGAAAATCTGCAAAGGCCGATGAGATTAACGATGCAGACGTAACAGATATTCTGGATGCAGTAGCTGAGGTAATGGGAGAGTCTGAACCGGAGGAAGAAGAAAAAGGAAGCAGCTCTTCAGCTGGCAGGGAAAGGAAAAGCAGGTCCATGCAGAAGAAAACCATACAGAAAAAAACCGTACAGAGAAAATACAGCAATATTTTCCTGGCAAAGCCGGAAGAAGCAACTGGCAGAAAGAAGAAAGCCGTACCTGCAGATGTAATGCTGGCGAGATCCATTAAGTGCATTGACATTTGGGGAAGACAGGACCCGGAACGTGCTGCCTATTTCGCCCAGAAAAATTATGGTGATTCCGAGATGGCGGGAGAGTTTAAAGCTCTTTCTGCTACCGGTCCTACCTATGGCGGGTATCTTATTCCGGAAGTATACATGGATGATATTATTGAGCTGTTATATCCCAAAACTGTCATTTTCGAATTAGGCGCCCAGAAAGTGCCGCTGGACAAGGGTAATCTCAACATTCCAAAAATGACGGCGGGCACTAGAGCTACATGGAGAGGGGAACAGCGAAAGATTACCAAAACCGCACCGGAATTTGGAAATATTAAACTGTCTGCAAAGAGCCTCGCTGCCATTGTACCGCAGTCCAGAGAACTGCTGATGAGCACCAGTTATTCTGCAGATGCCATTTTCGCCAATGATTTGACTCGCCGAATGCAGTTGGGCCTTGATTATGGCGGCCTTTATGGAACCGGCGGTGAATTTATGCCCTTGGGAATTTATTACAATAAAGAGGTAGAAAAAATCGACGTAACCAAGTTGGATGCCATGTATGCCTCTACGACAGGGGTTATTACAGCGGATTTCCCTGTATATCTGCGTTCTGTTGTAATGCAGAAGAACGTTGATGATCAGCGGCTTGGATGGGCATTTAACAGCATGCTTGAGGGCTTCCTGATGAATATGAAGACAGACACAGGTACTTACATTTACAGGGATGAGATGCAGGCAGGAAAGCTCCTGGGAGCACCCTATAAAGTATCCAACCAGATTCCGGTATCTTCCACCGGACTGACAGAACTGTTTTTTGGAAACTGGGCAGACATGCTGATTGGTGATCAGATGGGTATGGAAACTTTTACCACCCTGGAAGGCAGCTGGGTGGATGACGAAGGAACTACTCATAATGCATTTGAGGAAAACCTGGCAGCAACCAGAGCTACAATGTATGACGATATTGCTGTAAGGCACGGAGAATCGTTTATCGTTGCCAATAAAATCAAAGTAATGTAAGGAGGAGCGTATGAAAAGAGAATTATATAATAACGTGAAGCTTATTCCCGGAGGCACAGCCGTTGCAATTGACCGCAGCGGCTTTCTTTCTGCCATTGTGGCAGCATCAGTGACTGCGGCGGCAGATGGTCAGAAGGTTGCATTTTCCGTTACCCATTGTGATACACAGGATGGGGAGTTTGTCGCAGTAGATGATGACCATATTGGCATTGATGGTCCGTTACGTGAGGCAGCAGTAAAGACAGGGGATATGCTCAATGTGGATATCGATCTTCTGGGGTGCAAACAGTACATTAAAATTACGCCGACCACAGAAGCTACCGTTGTATATGCAGTAGTATTGGGAGATCCGGCGCAGGCACCGGTTTAAGGAGGCTGTATGATAAGACGCTATGAAGCCCCGAAGCCGGAATCGACTCCGGAGAAAAAGAAAACAAAACCCACAGGCGATACAAAAAAGCCTGCTGAAACAAAGATGCAGAAGGGACCTGGAGAGAATAAGTAATGCGATAGGGGGGATGCAAAATGTCTGTAAAACAGCTTAGGGAAAATGCATTAACTACATTGGATGATATGCTGGAGTTTATGGGAATGGATGCGGAAACAGCTCCGGATACCGTAAAAAACAATATTACCAGGCTGATTAATGCAGCATCCTCCTATATTGAGGCTGTTACCGGGCGTAAATTCCGGAAGCAAAAATATGTAGAGAAACATTTTGCTTCTGGGTACCAGGAGCTATGCCTAAATCAGTACCCCATAATCCAGATAGAGTCGGTAATTGAGGATGATGGAAACCAGATAACCGATTTCGACCATTCCGGATGCGGTGAGTATGGCGTACTTTTTCGGGATCAAGGCTGGGCAATCAAAGGATATCGGCAGGGCCTGGCGGATGATATCCGCCTCGGCAGCAGGTATTTAACAGTGATCTATACGGCAGGATATGTGCTTCCGAAGGATGCAACGGAAGATGAACCGGAAACGCTGCCATATGACCTGCAGATGATTGTATGGCAGATTGTACAGCAGCAATGGAGTCTTGCCAAGAATGGAGCCAATGGTCTTTCTGCTTTTTCTATTTCTGATGTTTCATGGACGTTTGATAAAGAGCTGGGCAGCCAGGTACAGGAAATTATAAACAGCTATAAAAGGGTGGAATGCTGATGGAAGTGGAAGACAACGTAAGTCCAGAAATCGAAAGAATAATTGCAGAATTACAGAAGCTAAAAGGGATGACAATCCATGTAGGGATCCAAAATGGGAATGCAAAGGGGGCTGCAGGGGAAGAAAAAGACACCCCAGCGGATATCCTGACGATTGCCGGAGTACATGAATTTGGAGCAACGATAAAAGCTAAAAATGTCAGCAATTTGGCAATACCAATAGCAGATAAGGCTATCGGAAAAAGCCCGCGGGACTTTGAAGGACTTTTCTTTATCCGTTCAAAGGCGGGCTATTTGTTTGGATGCATCAGTCCTAAAAGAAAGGGTGCACCAAAACAAGCTGGACGGCCGAAAGATACAAAGCCAAGACTGCATAAACCTGGACCGGGTAAACCTCCAGAAAAAAATGAAGAGGATATTGAATATCTTTTTATTCTCTTCCCATCAGTGGATATACCAGAACGGAGTTTTATAAGGGCTGGATATGATGCAAATAAGGATGTCCTGGAAGATGCCTGCAAAAAAGCTGTTGCGGGGATTATTTTTGATAGCTGGGATGCATTGACGGCGGCAAACCATATAGGAATGACCGCCGTTGGATGTATCCAAATGTACCTGAATACTCCAAGCAATTTTGACAAAAAGGGTAGTATCACAAAGGCTACATCAAAATGGCCCAATAGCCCGCTGGTGGAAAGCGGGAGATTACGAAATTCAATTACATATGTAATTGAAGGAGGTTGACTATGATTGAAGCATTTGCTTATGCGCGGCCGGAAATTCCGGAGGGACTAATGCATGAAATGTTCGATGTCCGTAAAAAGGAGGGTGATTATGATTCTGAAAATGGAGGACAGTGGGTACCAGGAACTGAAGAACGTATACCCTTTAAAGGAGTTATTCTTCCGGTAACAAGCAAGGATCTGATGCGGGAGGAAATCGGAACATACAGTCTGCACAATCAAAAGGTGTATACCAATGGATACAGCCTGGCAATAGGAGCGCAGATGTATGATCCTGAAGGAAATATGTCCTATACAGTAAAACAGGAGCTGGGATATAACTCCATACATCCCCAGAAGAGGTATCTGATTGAAGCGAAAGGGAAGGCAGAAGAATGACACCGAAAGAAGTACGTAATGTGGTGACTAAGCAACTGGAGGATTACTTGGGCCTGAGGGTATACCGGTCAGGGCAGGTGGCACCGGAAGCTGAACTGCCATATCTGATATATAGCATAACCTCTCCTTATATTGCGGAACCTACCATGGGACACTACGATATAGAGCGGGAAGCGAACGAGGCATATCTACACCGCAGGGAACGGGCAGGAATGTCATTCTCTTTCACCGCCTGCAGTCAGTCACGGTATGGGGAAGGCGGAATGTATATTCAGGGCGAAGATGAAGCAATGGAAATAGCAGATAAGGCCCAGGGATGGTTTTTGCTCTCTGGGAGGGATGAGCTATCCATGGCGGGAATTGTAGTTGAAGATGTCAATAATGTGCAGCAGCGAAATGTACTTATGGTGGATGAAGAAGCAAACCGTTATGGATTTGATGTCTTACTCCGCTATGTCAGAGATGATAGGATGGCTGCCGGAAATATTGAAAAAATTATAGCGAAAGGAAAAAAGAATGAATGATGTAGTAGTTATCGTGAAACGGGATACAGCAGCGCTTCCGGCAGATACACTGGATATTCTTCTTATCTTGACAGATGCAAAGATAGAGGCCGCAGTATATACAAGTCTGGAAGCGGCTGAGGCCGGCCTGGGAAAAGAATCCGCCGGTTATAAAAAAGTGAAAGCCCTGTTTTCGCAGGAAAAGGCAAGGCCAGTGCCGGAAAAGCTTATCCAGAGTATCAAGGTTGTGGGATTTGCAGATATCACAACGCCGGAATCTCTTATTGCTGCAATCAAAGAGTATCAGAAATCGGATAATGATTGGTATTTTTTCATGACTGATAAATCTGAGGATGAATACATAGAAGCTCTTGCAGCGTTTGCAGAAAATTCAGAACCAACAGAAATTGAACTTAAATCAGGAGTGGAGGATCATCGGAAAGTTTATTTCGGACAGACAAGCAATAAGGAACTTAAGGTTTCCCATGCCCGCGCTGCCGTGATATATACTGAAAATCTGGATGAGCATGCCGATGCTGCCTGGATTGGTGCCGTAGGCCCTTGGTATCCACAATATGTGACCTGGAAATTCAAGATGCCCGCGGGTATGACTTATCCGGCATTATCGGCAGATGAAATAAAGGCGCTCGAAAATAACAGCGTGAATTTTGTGACAAATGAATATAAGCGCAATTACATTAAAAATGGCATGTGTTCTGACGGAGAATTTATTGATTCCGTTATCGGCGGTGATTGGCTGGCAAAAGAGATCCGCGGTCGAATTTATGATGTGTTTATGGATAATCCAATCATTCCCTACGGTGACAATGGTTTTACGCAAGTAGGAGCTGCCGTTCTGCAGGCTATGAACAGCGCTGCAAAAAACAATATTATTGCTGTTGACCAGGGCACAGGTATGGGAATCTATTCTGTAGTTATTCCAAAATGGGAAGATTCCACGGAAGAGCAGCGCAGAAAACGGATTATGCCTGACATTACATGGAAAGCGCAGCTTGCCGGAGCAGTACACAGTGCCACGGTAAGAGGCACTTTATCTGTAGAATTATAAGGAGGCAGCTATGAGCAGTATAACAAATTATAACCCTATGAAAGTATCGGTTATAGTAGACGGCCGGATTATTACCGGATTTTCGGATTCATCTATGGTTGTAATAACCAGAAATGAAGATATTGTTTCTACGGCCGTAGGCACACAGGGAGATGTGGTCTATTCAGAAAATGCAAACCGGTCAGGAACAATTACCTTATCTCTTCAGGAGACTTCTTCCTCAGTTGATTTCCTGAGGGGGATTGCCAAGGGAAGAAAAGAAGTTACTGTTGTGATTTCCGATACAAATAAGACGCCGGCAGAAGTAACAAGTGCAAATCGCTGCCGCATCACGAAAATACCAGACAATAAAAAAGAGAAGACAGCAGGAAGTATCGACGTAACGATCTTTGCACCAGTAATTGAGGATTAGTGGATGGAAAAGAAAATATGGCCGGATAGGCCTAAGGGATTAAGTGAAAGGAGCTATAGAAAATATATGGCAAGACAAAAAAAGGTGACAATAAACGGACAGGATTACACTTTGCAGAGTGTTTCTCCAAGATGGTATTTTGATGCAAATGACCGGCATGGGATGACAGGAGGAAAGAAGAATACAGCAGGATATGTTGATGAAATATTTAAAAATGTTGTTGTAGAACCACCGGAAATTAAAGCTCAGGGAATCGAATATTTCTGCGATATGGATGATGGAATTGAAGTTACCGAACAACTGCTGACGGAGGTGGAATCCTTTCTTAGGGGAAGAAAGTAATACAGATAGAGCGAGAAAAAAAGCCAAGCAAAATGAAGCTTTTTGGTTCCTGCTCTATTCAGGCGCAGGATTGAGTTATACAGAAATGATGCAAATGGATCTATCTGAATACCTAGAAGCTATCGAAGCAAAGTTATTGTATAACGAGGAAATACAGCGGAAGAACGGAGGTGATGTTGTAGATGGCTGATCAAAGAAATATCACCTTCGGGATGCAATTTAGCAGTCTGGATAAGGCCGTTACACAAATGAAAGACCTCCAGGGAACCATTGAAGATACTAAGGAGGATATGGTAACCCTGGAACAAGAAAGTGATGAAGTCGGAACCCGGATAAAAGCGGGAATCGGAGTAGCAGCAGATGGTTTCCGTGGGATGGGTACTGAGGCAAGAAGGGCAGGAACTGATATCGGAAATGGTTTCGACGATGCCAGGTCCGGATTTCGCAAAATGGGCGCTGAAGCATCCAGCATGGGAAATGCTGTTGCAAGCAGCGCAGGAAAAGCATTAAAGGAGTATAATTCCTTCCCTAAAGCCATTAAAGCTGGTATGCAGGGAGCCTTTGGATATGCCGAAAAGAAAGCAACCGGTTTTCAGAAAAAACTTGCTATCGGTGCAAAGAAAGTATCTCAGGTATTTAAGGATCCAATAGGTACCATTAAAAATAAACTATCCGATGCCCTGGAAAAAGCCGGAAGTAAAATAAATGATGTAGAAGATGATGCTGAGAGTGCGGAAAAAGACCTAAAGGACATGGGAGACTCCGGCGAAAATGCAGGAACCAGTATCAAGAATGCATTAGGTGGTGTCGTAGGAAAATTTGCTGCCCTTGGCGCCGGTATTGAACTTTTAAAAGCAGGAATGGAGGCAGCGAAAGGATTTGCCTCTTCTGTACTTGAAATTGCAAAAAATACTGAACATGTCGGAGCCAAATTCGATTCAGTTTTTGCTGATGATGTGGGTATATCCGCCTGGGCTGATAATTTTGCTTCCGGAATTAACCGGAGTAAAACAGAGATACAAGATTTCCTTGTGCAAAACAAAGCAATGTACCAGGAACTCGGAATTACGGGAGCGGCCGCAAACGACCTGTCCAAAATGACCACATCTCTTGCTTATGATTTTGGTGCTGCTTTTAAGATGGATGATGCCGAGGCCTTATCCACAGTACAGGATTACATATCAGGGAATACCGCGGCTCTATCCCAATACGGTGTGCAGATAGATGATACAGTGTTGCAGCAGACTGCACTGAGTATGGGACTCAACAAGAACATTGAGGATCTGTCAGATGCGCAAGCAGCCCAGGTGAGAATGAATGCGCTGCTGGAAAACAGTACCTCTATCCAGAAACAGGCAGCAGGCGCCCAAACAGGATATGCAAATGGGATAAAGTCCATTAAAGCAAAAGCAACAGATATGCTTTCTACAATTGGCGCTAAATTTGCGCCGGCATTTGATAAAATTGTAGGCTCGGTATTGGATGCATGGCCTGTTGTAGAACCTGTTATTACAGGCCTTTTCGATAAATTGGCTCGGGGAATGGAAACAGCAGGCCCCGGGTTAATTAATTTTGCGGTAACAGCGCTGCCGCCGCTGATATCTACTCTGCAAGAAGTGTTTGGGGCTGCGGAACCAATAGGATCTGTACTTATTGGATTAGCTACAACAGCAATTCCACCGTTGGTGAGTGCTTTGTCTCCGGTCGTCTCTGTTATCGGAAAATTAGCACAGACTATTTTACCTCCATTTGCACGTATTATTTCGATGATTGCGACATCTGCAATTCCGCCATTGGTGGAAATTGCCAGTACTTTGATCAGCACAGTAATTGAGCCGGTAGTACCAATATTAGAAAATGTGGTATCGGCCATTATGCCGGGATTACAGAGTATGTTGCAGGCGATATCACCGCTTTTATCGGCCCTGTCTCCTGTTCTGCAGGTTATAGGCACCGTGCTGGGAAATATTGTCGGATTCCTGGCAAAAATCGTTGGTTATGCAGCAGAAGGCGTAGGAACAGTCATAGGAAAAATTGCTGGCCTGTTTGGTGGAGGTGGAAACGGAGGAGACAGCGGAGGAGATGATCTCCCGCATAATGATTCCGGAACACCTGATTTTCCTGGTGGTTGGACGCATATTAATGAGCGCGGCGGGGAAGTTGCATACCTTCCCAGCGGAAGTACAATTATTCCGGCTGATAAGAGTCGGCAGCTGCTTAGTAATGTATCCGGAGGCAGTGCGGCGCCTATGGATATAAATCTCAATGTGACAGTAACAATATCTGGAGATATTCCAGAAAATAAGCTGCACGAATTGGAAGAATCCTTCCGCAGAATTGTACAGAACGAATTCCCTCCATTAATAAAAAAAGAAATGGATAAAGAAACAAAACGGAAGGCTATACAGGAGGGATTTGCATAGGAGGTGTAATAATTGGGATATCGGATAACCGGTGAAAAATGTGGAAGTATTCGGTTTGAACCGGATACGGGAACGATTAATAAAGAAGGCATTACAATGTCGAGTAAGATGACAGAAAATGCGATTGAGGACGGCAGTTCTATCAATGACCATGTAATAAAAAGTTCGGAACAATTTCCCATTGGCGGTATCCTGGTAGGCGGAAATGCTGATGCTGACAGATTGACCCGTATGTGGAAAGAAAGGGATTTGCTTACCTATTCTGGCCGTGTGCGGGGAAATAATCTGATTATTACCAACCTGAGCATTACTTCCGAACATAAAAACGCAGGTGGCTGTAGCTTTACGGCCACCCTTCAGAAAGCCAATATTACTACAAGCGCATATATCGAGATGGGGGAAACTCTGATGAGCCAGGATGATGCCAGAGAAAAAACAGGAAATAAGACCGCGGCAACGAAAAATGCGGGAATGACAACAACGGTATCGGAAGCAATCACGGGAAATGCGTATACCAGTTACGTAAATTCTTATAATGGAAAGAGCAGCGGCGGCCCATCATCACGGAAAACTGCCGGTTATGATGGGGTGAGATGATGGGGTTAAATGTTATTGAAGCTGCCCATACCGTAAAATACATTCCGATTGCTGCAGATAAGGTACCTTACAGTTTTAGCATTAAGCTGGAAGATAGGACATTTACATTTAATGTCAAATACAATGACCAAGGGAAGTTTTATACTGTGGACTTGTCTATTACAGCCACAGGAGAGGTATTGTGTTATGGGGATCCAATCAGATACGGGAGGCCGATGTTTGGCAGTATAGAAGATGACCGGTATCCGATTCCGGTTATTATTCCGTATTGCCTGGAGGGAAAGGAAACGGAAGTCACGGAAGACAATTTCGGGAAATCGGTTAAACTGTATTTGCATGAAAGGCGGGAAAAATGAGATTTTTTATTCGCAGTGCAACCATCCAGATAGGGGCTAATCAATACAGTATGGATAACGGTTTTTATTTTGAGTTTGAGATTCCTTTCAAGGATTCTGAAGAGCTCCAGACTGTGACATTTAAGGTTTACAATTTGTCAGAGGGTACCCGGAATAATATTCAGAGGGGTACCCCTATTATTTTGAATGCGGGGTATGAGGGAGATATTGGAACAATATTTGTTGGGGCAGTCAATGCCGTGAGCAGCGAAAAAAGTGGTACAGATTGGATTACCGAGATATCCGCAACCACAGCACTTGAGGAATGGCTAGGGAAAACCATAAATAAAACATATCTGCCGGATACCACGGCAAAAAATATCGTCCTGGATCTTCTGACTATATTCGGGCTGGAAATAGGGAGATTTGAGCTTGTAGAGGATATCACCTATCCACGCGGCCGAGTTTGCCAGGGAAAATTAAAGGATATATTAAAGCAGATCGTGGTAAACGAATGCGGCAGCAGGCTATTAATCAGGAATAATCAGATTAATATCAATAATCCTGAGGAAGGAATCAACATGGGTTATCTTCTGACGCCGGAAACCGGACTCCTGGCTTCCGGAGGGGAAAAAGATAATACCTTAATAGCCACGGATGAGCAGGAAACAAAAGAAAAGAAAAACGAAAAAGCAAAGACAATAAAAAGAAAATGTTTGCTAAACCATAGAATAGGTCCTGGAGATATTGTCCAGGTGCAATCTCATAGTATAAATGGAACGTATATGGTGGTTAGTGGTAGCCATAAAGGGAGTCCAACGGGAGACTGGTACACAGAAATGGAGTTGAAAATTTCATGAATAGATCTGAAGGGTATGCTTATGAAGAAGCAAAAAAAAATGCAATATTCCAGCAACTGCATGTAGCGGCCCTGGTGCAGGTTATTGCCACCTATCCTGAAAAAATGGAAGTGGACGTAAAGCCGCTGGTTAAAAGTCTGCGGGAAGGCAGTTATATTTCCCAGCCCCCCATTCTGCGGGTACCAGTCATGCAACTTGGAAGCGCCGCCTTCCCTATTCGTCCGCAGTATGAAGAAGGAGACTGCGGATTGATTGTGTATCTTGACCAGGACAGTGATAATGTACTGCTATCGGGACAGGAAACGGAGCCGCAGACGGAAAACTACCATGCGGCCGCATATCCAATATTTTGTGGAATTGTGAAAACAAATGTGGATAAAAATCCTGAAACCTATCTTGAGGTAAGCCGGAAGGGAATAACTATCCATGGGAAAATAAATATCAAAGGGGAACTGTTAGTCAACGGAACTCCTGTCGGGGAGGGATAGCTATGACACAAAACGTAACCTTAAAAATTGATGAAACAGGGGATCTGGTTATTGGAGAAGATGGGATAATGGAAACTTTGTCAGGGATAGATACTACCGCACAAAATATCCGGATGAACCTTAAAACCGGAATAGGGGATTTCCCACTTGTTCCCAGCCATGGTACCGATTATGAAAAAATTTTTAAGGAAAATACAGAGCTGCAGGACATAGCGGAAGAATTTAGGGAAAGTATCTATCAGGAATCAGCGGTAACTATGGTTGAAGATCTTACGGCGACAAAAGATGGACGGGATATGCGTGTTTCATTCCGGGCCGTAACGGCGGCAGGGGATACGTTGGAATCGGAGGTGACGTTGTAAGATGATTACCGCAGAAAACTGGGGCCTAACCGAAAAAGGATTTTACCGTCCCACCTATGTAGAAATTCTGAATGCCCTGGAGTACAAAGCACGGGAATTATTCCCGGATAAAGTAAATCTTACGGTACGCTCTCCAATTGGAATTTTCTTACGAATTTATGCATGGATGTTAAATATACTGTTTTCGGTAATTGAAGATGTTTATAATAGTCGTTTCATCGATACATCGGTCGGAACATCCCTTTATAATCTTGGGAAAAGCATAGGATTGCAGGTGCTATCTGCAGGAAAAGCGACCGGATATGTAAATATCACGGCAAAAGCCGGAACAATAATACCTGCAGGCTATCTGGTTTGTACCCCAGGCGGCCTGCAGTATTCTGTTATGGCCAAGGTAAAGGTGGGAAGCTCAGGGAAAGTACTGGCGTTAATCCAGGCCCTGGAAAACGGAGTGGAGTATAACACACCAGCCGGCACTATCAATATGATTGTGAATCCTGCATCAGTGGCAGGTGTAACATCTGTAAATAACGATGCTGATGTTATCGGCGGCCGGGAACGCGAAACCGATGAAGAGTACAGACAGCGCTATTATAATTCGGTTGATTATTCCGGTGGGGTAAATGCTGATGCAATAAGAGCAGCTTTATTGCAGGAAGTCCCCGGTATATATACAGCCTATGTGTATGAGAACGACAAAGATATTCCTGATACTGAGTATGGCTTGCCACCGCACAGTATTGAGGCAGTGGTTTATGGCGGTCTGGATGAAGACATAGCAAAAGTAATATATACCAGAAAAGCTGGCGGGGTGCAGACCACGGGCAGTGAGACAGTCAGTATTCTGACTGCATCAAAACAGGAAAAAGATGTGTATTTCTCACGTCCCGAACTGGTACCGATATATATCCAGATAACTAACCTCGTAACAAACACAAATTTTGAGGGGAATGATACCATCGTACAGGCACTCATGAATTATATAGGCGGAAGTGCAAATGGAGGCCTGGCAATTGGTGAGAATGTTATTTTTATTTCTATTCCTGGCGTAATAAGCGCAGTACCAGGAGTGGTAGACTTCAAGCCCCGTATTGGCAGCGCTGCCGGGCAATATGGGGAAAGTAATATTGAGATAGGTATCCGGCAGAAAGCTATTACATCCGAGGGAATGGTGGTGTTCACATGAATTTTGTTACGCAGATGTTGGAAATGCTGACAAGCGCATATACAAGGGAGGATTTAATCCATATTCCTCGGGGCCAGCCCCCGAAAACAAATATAGGCCGTTTGCACAGTGTCCTTGGTTGGGGATTCGATATTGTAAAGGAAAACGCTGAACGGGTAAAACTATGGGATGACCTGGATCAGGCAAAGGGAAAAGTCCTGGACAGATATGGGAGCAACTATGGGGTTATGCGGGGAACCGCTTCAGATAGCATTTACCGGATTATGATTAAGGTAAAAATCATCTCCATGTTATCTGCAGGGAACCTGGATACCATTATTAATGCAGCGGCAGTACTTTTTAATGTAGCTCCGGAAGATGTGGATATTGATGAGGTCTTTCCCGCTAAAATATATCTGTATATTGATGAGGATAAGTTGGATGCAGAACACAAAGCTGTAGCGGATAGTATAGCAGCACTCATGCACCGGATAAAAGCTGCCGGCGTAGGAATGCGTATTTTTTATCGGACTTATCATTCTACATCAGCGCCAATATATGTTGGGCGTGTATTTTGCAAATATGTGAAGATGACAGTACAACCATACAAAGGTAATTCTCATTTTGCTGCATCAGTTCCGATGCAATGTGCCGCCGGAGGTCTGGTGTATGTAGAACGCACGTATTTGCCAAAGGAGGTAAAAACTTGAATGGAACAGTTATAACCAAAAAGGGGCTGATGCTCATAACAAAGCTGTTAGCCTGCAACGGAGAATTGGTATTTTCCAAGGTTGGAGTTGGAATTGGTAAAGTCCCATCAGGATATGACCCGTCAAGTATGATTGATCTAAACAATTATAGAATGGACGGTGAAATATCCGAAATAAAAGCGGACACTGAGCGTAGTCAGGCCTCCATCCGGTTCCAGGTGAGCTCCATAGGGGTTTCAGAAGCCTTCACGGTAACGGAAGCGGGAGTGTATGCAATGGATCCAGATGAAGGAGAAGTTTTATATGCATACTTGGATATGTCAGATGATCCACAAATGATATATGATGCAGAATCCACCATATCCAAATTTCTGGAAATGACGCTTGTCGTTGTCATAGGAACAGTAGAAAGGATTACCGCGGTTATCAGCCCACAGAGTCTTATCAGCAAGGAAGAGTTTGATAAGCAGATTACGGCGCTGCAGGAAGAAAAAGTGAATATCGTTGTGACAGATCAGGACATCACCATACCTGAAAGAAAGGAAAAGACCTTTTATTTTATCAAAAAGGCAGCTTCCGAAATTATTCCAAATACAAATATTATGGCCAGTCCCACGGTGGGATATAGGCTATTAGACGAAATTTAGGAGGGCAAAAATGGCAAATTATAGAGTGCGCGTGCAATTATACAATGGTGATACTTTAATGGGGGATGCAGATGTCCAGACAATAGCAGATCTGGTTTATTTCACGGATGGAGAGACATTTCAGGAAAAATATGATTCTGGTCAGCTGAAAGGTCAAAAAGGAGATACGGGAGCAGCTGGTGCAAAAGGTAATACTGGTGCTACTGGTCAGCGCGGTAGTCTCTGGTATCATGGTACTGCAATTACCGGGACGGCGACCGCGGGTACAATTTTTAGCAGCAGTGGAATATCTTCTGCTTTAGCTAATGATGCTTATCTTAATACATCAACAGGAAATGTCTACAAATGCACAAAAGGCGGCGCTGCAAGTGTAGCTGAATGGGCGTATACGGGTAGCATAAAAGGAATTAAGGGGGACAAGGGAGACAAAGGAGATAAAGGAGATACGGGAGCTGCAGGGGCAGCAGGAACCCCTGGAAGCATGTGGTATAAGGGTACAGGTATCACAGGTACATCCACTACTGCAACAAGCTATAGCGGTAGTGGAGTAACTAATTCCCGAGTAAATGATTTATATCTTAACACAAGTACAGGGAATGTATATCAGTGTACTACTGCGGGAGCTGCCAGTGTTGCAAAATGGATCTACATAGGATGCATTAAGGGGCCGGAAGGTGCAAAGGGAGCAAAAGGTGATACTGGTGCAGCAGGTGCAAAGGGAGATAAAGGAGATACTGGCGCGCAGGGAACGGCCGGCACCCCTGGCAGTATGTGGTATAACGGTACCGGAAGTACAGGAAACTCTACTACGGCAACAGTTTTTTCTAATAGTGGAGTATCAAACGCACGTGTAAATGATATGTTCATTAACACAAGTACCGGATATGTGTATAAATGTACAACTGCCGGCGCCGCCACCGTAGCTAAGTGGATCTATATCGGAAATATCAAAGGGGCAACAGGTTCACCAGGACCTAAAGGTGATAAAGGAGACAAGGGAGACAAGGGAGATCCTGGAGATAAGTTAAAATTTGGTAAGAGCTATGACCAAGCTTCTGAAGTGAGGTTATTCCTCAAACAATTAGTGGAGGCATAATAAATGGCAGAAATATATAAAGGAGTATTTGAGGACGATAAAGGAAATAGGTATTACGCCGCAAGCGATACTGAAATAACATATGATACAGCAGGGATTCCGCTTAATAATGGAGGCGATTTATCCGAGGCAAGCGTAAATTTTACGGTAAGCTCATCACGCAAAGCATTAACAGCAAAAGCACGATTCAAAGCGCTTATGGGAGACATTGCAAAATGGTTGACTGATTTAGGACCGGCTGCCTTTTATAAGGTGGCCGACGACTTCACAACAACTGCAGAAAACTATTTATTTACTGCCCGGAAAGGAAAGCAGCTGAAGGACGAAGTGGATAACTTAAATCAGAATTTAGGGGATATGACAGGATTAACTAATGATACATATAATACAATTGCCAAGCTCCTGCAACATTGGATTGACAGCGGATACCTCCCTGATGTTATCAGCACTGCCCTTGTACCTATCCTATCTGGTACCAGTAGCCGGATATTAACAGATGGAGATAACACTTCTTACCCCGCGTGGTATGCTTATGATAATAATGTATCGACAAAATATATCCCGACTGCAGGCGCAAACCGTTATATAGGATACGATTTCCAGACTCCCGTCGTGGTTAAACGGCTTGAGTGGAAAGGCGCCGATTCGGCATATCCTGGTTTTTCCGATCAGGCAAAATTACAAGCCTCAACAGATGGCTCAAACTGGGTGGTAATAAAAAATCTGACAGGTGGCTCCAATTATGGTCAGGATGTATTTGTCAATGTGACCGGCAGCACCAAATACCGATACTGGAGGGTGCTTGATAGTATCCGCTTTGGCGTAGTATACCTGCAATTCTATGGTAAGTAATGCCCGCTTTACACTCCGTAAAATTGTAAAAAGGCCAATCCTACAATTGCTCCAGTGCCATTCTGGACGCGCCAGTATCGGTAAGACTGGCTGTTCGCAAACGCATTTATCATACGGGCACCATAACTGTTCCCGCCGTCAAACTCATATACATTAACCCATGATGTTCCATCCACGCTGCCTTGTACGTGTGAATTTTTTCCGAATCCCGTATAAGCGGAATTAAACCCTTGCCATTCAATGCGCCGGACGCATATAGCCGATCCAAAATCGAAACCAATATAGGTAGCGCCAATACCTGCAGTAACCATATTATTATCGTAGACTTGCCACATTTGATAGTTTGTATTACTGGAATTATGTATTATGCGACTGTCATTACCAGTAAGGAATGGCACCAGCGCTCTTAAATTAGGGTCGCTCAAATATCCATTACTAATCCAGTATTTTAATAGGTCTGCAAGATTGGTAATGCCAGAGGGCAACAGTCCATTTATGTTCCCTAAATTCTGATTTAACAACTAAGCTGCCGGCTGCTGAGTGCCGGAGAAAGAGGATAACATGATTATTACTGGAATGAAGCATTTTGAGAATGTTTGTCAGAAAAAGTTGGTTGAATGGTATCACAAAAATAGACCGGAAACAGAGATTGATTTAGGAGATGTATTTATCGTTTGGGGATGTAAAACTTTACAGAATTATAAGTGCCTTGCATCTACAACAATCAGCGGGGACGGCATCTATGCGGAATACACATTCAATGGCGATAAACAGGAATTGTACGAAGATGTTTACAAGAAATTGACAAACGTCTGCCATACGGAGGAATAACTACTGACTTCTGATTTAACAACTAATAACCATTGTTGACAGGTCCTCTTTGAGGGCTTATTTTTATATGTTTTTTACCCGGATAATCCGGGAGAAAGAGAGGTTTTTATGATTCGTACTTTAGTACTTAATGATGGTACTGAGATTGTGATGGAGGACAATTCCACCATACGTAATGCTCGTGTTTTATCTGCATCCAAAGCAGAGATGGTATCTACTTGGGATAAATTTACCAATGCGAACCTTAAAAAAGTGGAAACGCATATCGATGGAGAATTTTCAGGAGGTTATTCTGAACTGGTATTGGATGACGAAACATCGGTGGTACAGGCAGATGGGAAAATTCTAACGGAATATCACCTCAGAGAAAAAACAGAATTGGAAATCTTGAGAGAAAGAGTTGCTGCACTGGAAGCGGGCCAGGGCGTGCAGGACGGAGCAATTGATGATCTGGGAATAGTAACATCCAGTCTTGCAGAAAAAGTTGAAGGAGGACAGGCATAATGGGTAGATTTTACGGAATGAAAATTTTATCAGGTGAAAAAACATTGGAGGAGATTCCGAAACTGTGGAAGGCAGCTACAGAGAAGTGGCTGAGAGAAAATCAGGAGGTATAACCCTTGGAAAGATGGGACATTGTGATTGTCATTGTTGTCCTGATTGACCTCTTCATATCTGTCTACAAGCCTATGTCTGGTAACACGAAGGCAATGACTGAACTTAATATTACAATGAAGTGCCTATCTGAAAAAATTGAAAAATTTGATTCTCGGATGGCAGATATGGACGTGAAAAACCATGAATCTCATCGGAGAATCTGGGAACACAATGAGGAACAGGATGAAAAACTGAATAATCATGAAACCCGTTTACAGGTCTTGGAAAAGGAGAAGTAAATGAAAAGAAAAATTGAAAAAGGAACTATTGTAAGGACAATTGTGTTGGGTGTGGCGCTGGTAAATCAGTGTCTAACTATTGCTGGAAAGAGTCCACTTCCTTTCTCTAATGAGGAAGTAGGCCAGGCAGTATCTGCGGTTATTACTGTTGGAGCATCACTCTGGGCATGGTGGAAGAATAACAGTTTCACACAGCCGGCAATTGAGGGCGATACAGTTATGCATGAACTGAAGGGAAAACAGTAAAAACATGAGGGACGGGCAACCGTCCCTTTCTTTTTTTGGAGGAAAGACTATGAGGATTAATATACATGCTGGGCATAACCCGGATGGAATGACCGCCTGCGGCGCTGTGGGGCTTATACGGGAGTCTACAGAAGCCCGAGCGGTGAAAGATAGGGTGGTAGCACAATTGACCGCTATGGGCCATACAGTGCATGATTGTACCTGCGACAACGGCACGGGCAAAGTGGATGTACTCAAACGTATTGTGGCAGCCTGTAATAGTCATGAGGTGGATTTGGATGTGTCCATCCATTTCAACGGCGGTGCACAAGTCGAGGCTGATGGGAAGACAACGGGAACGGAAGTCCTGGTGTATAACAATGCTTCCAGGGCAGTTCCACGGGCGCACCAGATTGCCGATAGCATAGCCGCGCTGGGGTATCGTAACCGTGGCGTCAAGGAGCGTCCGGGATTATATGTCCTGAAACATACCAAGGCACCGGCGCTACTGGTTGAGTGCTGCTTTGTGGATGATCCGGAAGATGTCTCGTTATATAGTGCCGACAGGATGGCAGCGGCTATTGTGGCTGGCATAACCGGACAAGCAGCAGAGACTACGGCAGACGCAGCAAGGCTGGCAGCGATGAGCCGGGAAGAATTTGTGGAGTACATTGGCGGGATGGCTGCGGCAGATATGCAGACATCTGGCATTCTGGCAAGCGTAACCGCAGCGCAGTCCATCTTAGAGTCTGGTTATGGCAAGTCGGAGCTGGCTCTGCAGGCGCTTAATCTGGGCGGGATGAAAGCGGAGCTGTCCGGCAATACTTGGGCTTCTGCCTGGGACGGCCGGACCTATATTAAGGATACTGCAGAGCAGCGGGCAGATGGTAGCTATTATACAGTGACGGCGGCCTTCCGGGCTTACCCATCGGTGTCGGCATATCTGGCTGACCATTCCGCTTATTTGGCCGGGGCCAGGGCAGGAAGTGACCTGCGGTATGCCGGAGTTATTGGCTGCAGGGATTACCGGAGGGCTTTTGAGATAATTAAGGCGGGAAATTATGCGTCATCCCTGGACTATGTAGACAAGCTCTGCGCGGTCGTCGAGCGTTGGAATCTTACCCGATTTGACAATGTTGCAGTTCAGGAGCCGGGGGTAATACATACATTGTCGGTAGCGGATGTATGGACAAGAGAAGAAGCAGAAAAATTTATGAAACAATATGAAGCGAAGCTTGCATCCATAGGGCTGCGCGGAGTCATTCATAAGGTGAAAATTTTAGAATAAAAAAATAAGGAGCGCTTATTCGGCGCTCCTTTACTATTTATCTGAGCAGTTTGGGAGGACGTTTTAAATCCAGAATGCCTTCGTTTAAGCAAGCATGGAAGAAAAACGGTGAGGGAGTGTTTTTGGTATAGTCATAAGTGTATGGCATTAGGCCAAGATCCAAAATGCCAGTATAAGCAGTTTTAATATGTTTAAATGGGCAAGGCTCAACATAAGCAGGAAATTCGGCCGAGCCAAAATAGGGGGATTTATAATAGTTTTCGCGGTCCAGCCTACGTCTTATGATATCGGTTATTTTACCTGGGTTGTCCGCGGGACCAGCCTTATCAGTTATTACAAAATGGGAATCAATTATATAATCTACATTTTGTAATGCGAAAACGAATGTGGAAGAATCAAAGGATGTATTTACATATTTGATTTGACTGCGTACATAGATGCGGTCAATAATCCATTCGACTCCCGGGTGCCAGTATATACATTCCATCAACCCGCGCGCTGCCGGCGGGGTGATCATGGGATAGCTAAATTTATCTATTGTTAATTCTGGCCTTGCAAATAAAGCAAGGTCACCATATGCATGCACTCTAAACATTTTATTCCCCTCCATTATGTATTCTATCCATAATATACAATGGATAATATAAAAAATCAAGTAAGGAGCTGGTTAACCAGCCCTCTTTTTTTAGGCGCAAAACTGATATGAAATATAAAAGTTGCATCCGGTCCACTTATCCCGGTATCCTACGGGGATGTTGTATGTATTGCTTAACCGGTCTGCCATAACTCGGATATCATTTTCCGCCGGCAGAAAGTCGCATCCTATTACAGGATTGTATTTGCGGAGTGTCCAAAACACATTATTGTAAGCGGAAAGCTTGTGGCCGATACTGCCCAGGTCGTCCGTATCCGTATCCCCAAAAATGACCGTCCTTATATCAACGAGTACTCCCGTCTGCTGGCACATATCAATTATCTGCATGATATTGCCAATGCTGGTCGGATTGACAAGAGTGTTGCTGCGCCGTGCGATTTCCTCCGGGGTTGCGCCCTTAAAATCAATAGCGACATAATCCAAGTATGGAAGCAGAGTGCAGATTAAGGAAGGGGAGCTACCATTGTGCGCCAATGATATTTTTTGACCGTGTTTGTTCCAGCAGTATTTTGCAATCTGCAGGCTTTCTGACGGAAACATGCACGGATCACCGCCGGAAAGCCTAATTCTATGGCCAGCTGTTATATGCTTGTCTATCACGCCAAAAATCTCATCCATTGCAACATCATAGGCGTTGAGGATAGAATTACCGTTTCCTTTAAACTGTCCATCACGCTTGCAATATGAGCAGTTATAGTTGCAGGCCCCCATGCTTATTATTAACATATCTTCAGGCTCCCTGCCAAAAGCCTTAAGGAAATATGCCTTCCGAATTTCGTTGATCTGTAAAATTTTCATAGTTCCTCCTTGTTTTGGAAAAGGCGGCTATGATATAATATATCCGCCTGTAATGGGTGGGCAGTTGCGCTTTGCTTTGGTCGGCTACGCAGCTGCCCCTTTTGTTACCTGGTGCGGATAAGAACCTGGAATTTATAACCGATTTCTTCGATATCCGCTGCCGTCAGGATTATTCCTTCCTGCGGCCGCCCCTTGAGCTTGAAAACAAGTGCCTGTTGTCCAATCTCCTGCAAAAACAACTGCCGGTTGACAGGGATGTCAATGTCAAGCAGTGCGGTCATAATATCCGCTGTAGCCTGATGTCCAACTGCGGAATCAAGGTTGTCGGCATTATCTGCAACCATCTGGCGGGCCTGATCCAGTGTAATGTCGGTGAGCTCATAAGCTCCCGCTGTTGTAAGGATGGATGTGTTAAGTAATGCAAGTTTTGTCATGGTGTACTCCTTCTGCCCGCATCTGAGACGGCGGGCCGGCCATATAGTTTTTATTTCCTCATATATTGAGGTAAAGGAGGGGAAGGAGTCGAACCCTCCAAGTACCGGCCTCCTGAGTTATGCTCAATCAACATTCTTGAGCAGAAATGAACGTAAGTCTGTATTTATTTGTTTACCGCACAAAAGTGCATCAAGCCTGATTTTAGCGGTTTCCTTATCACATTCCACCTGAGAAATGAAATAGATAAGCCATGCAAGACGGTCATTGGTAGCCGGACGAAACATAGAGTCAGGCTCATCCCTCTTTTTCTCATATAAAACAATTTTCATATCAAACCTTCCTATAATGTTGCTGCATAAACTCAACAGTCAAAGCAGCAATTAATTTCCTTTCCATGACAGCGCGATTTTTTGAAATTTTTATCCCCCTTTCCTGGCATTCGCTTTCGATTTGTCCGAGATTCATGAAACAAATATAATTCATTGCTCTTTCTTCTGCTTCTTCTCTTTTCATTTTTCCTTCTTTCTCCCGGCGCATCCCCGCCGGGTGGGATATGTGTTATTTTATTGAATTTGTTCCCAGAATGCGTCCTTTCCTCCTCTGAGCAAATCAGTGCATACCTTTTCAGCTTTTGATCGACTTTGGGTGATTAGATATTCTGTATAACAATTTCCTCCATCGAATCCCCTACATCCATCCAATACTACATAAACCACAAATAATGCCATACTAATCCTCCTTGAAATATTGATTTCTTCCGGCGCATCCCCGTCGGGTAGGGAATTTGCTCATCCGATGAACACATAATTATAGGTGCCTTCCATATATACTGTGTGGTTGTAGAAACCATCCCAGCGGTTTACCATCTCTGTAAAACGGATGGACTTTGGAGCATCAACAACGATATATTTTTTGTAATACTCGGGGTATCTTTCCAGCTCTGCCATAAGTTTGCTGGTATCAACCGTCCATGTACGGCTGTCGTTATCCCACTTTGCATTAAAGTTGTCTTTTAAAAAATTACGACTGTTGTATGTCTTGCCAGACACAAGACCTGTCTTTGTATTGATTACGAAGGTTTCCTTGCCGATCACGTTCATGGTGATAACGGAGGGAGCCTTGGCTTCCTGCCATGCCTTGCGGAGAGCTTCGCTGATGGAATCACCAACTGATTTAACCAGTTCCCATGCCCTTTTCATGATTGCGGATAAATTATATTTCTTCATCTCTTAACCTCCGTATGTTATGTGTTCCTTTTGATAATTCTATAATACACTATTCGTACGAATAAAACAATGGTAAAAATGAACAAATCGTACGAATGAAAAATGTAAAAATCGTACGAATAATATAGTATGCCATTGAAACATTCGTACAAATAATGTAAGATAATAAAAAAGGAGGTGCTCATGGAAACTGTAAAGAGAAAAATATTATTTAACAAACCCGGAGGAACTGCAAGTAAAAATGCCATGATGGCAAGACTTACACTTCCGACAGAATTTGTAAAGGCACTGGGTATCACGCAAGAAGAAAAAGAGGTGATAATATCATTAGAAGGAGAGAAAATTATAATAAAAAAGGCTTGATATATTCGTACGAATAGTATATAATAAAGATAGTTAAGGAAGAACAATCCTTAATGAATACGGGCAAGCGGGAAAGGAGGAAGAGATGAGCGACATGAACATGCAGGAAGCATCAAGAGTTATATTAGGTCTTAGAGCTGCCGGTTGGGATGAAAAAGAAATAAATGATTTCATACTCTACATCGAAACCGGCGAAGAAAAGTACAAACCGGTGCAAAAAAATAAGCCTACAGAGTAGGCAAGGAAGAAACAAGGGAGGGCGGGCTTGCCACCGCTCCCCCGTTCAAAAAAATTATAGCAAACAAATAGGAGATACGCAATGTATAATATATGGGGAATCAGATTTGATAATAGAGAATTTTCAATCGGAGAAGAAATACCGAAAAGCCATAGATGGGATGGTGGGATTGATACCGAGGAAGAGCTTTCAGGAACATGCGCGATATTTGTTTCTGACGAATCTGATTTTCTGGATTATTTAGACGGGACAATTGAGGAAGTGAGCGGTGAACTTAATAATTATCGCGCCGCCTTGGAATCTGATTATCCCGGCAAACATATATATCTTGTAGCCATTGAATCCCGTTGGGGATGGGAATGGGGAGAGGATGAAGGTGAAATCATCATGAACGGCGCAGAAGTGGTGCGCCGGATAAAATAAAAATAAAGGAACATGCAATGGGAAAAGTAATTGAAAAAAATGGGATTCAGTATAAATTGATCTCTAATGATCTTGTGGAAGTCACCAAAGAAGGAGAAAAGCTTGGGGATATATTCATTAATTCTGGTGATTGGGAATTGATAGCGAAAGGCGCTGATCCAATCGCTGAAGCCTGGGAGGATGGAAACGGAAATGTATTATCGATGGAGGGCTGGGGATGATATATCAAGAGTTAATCAAGTTATATGATAATAGCTGGAGGACCGGAACCGTTGCCCCAATAGCGCATACTATGACGCGGGCAAAAATAGGTGTTCTCCTTTCTCCCAATGGCCAGCTGCTGGCCGCAAAGAAAATAAATGAAGTTATGCCGATCCCGTGCACGGTACAATCGGAGACCAGAACGTCTAATATTGCTCCGCATGCAATCCATGACAATATTACGTATCTGTCAGAAACTCCGGGAAGAGAAAAGAGGTACATCGCTTATATGGATCAGCTGAGAAATTATCTTTCGGAAACAGATGATCTACTTGCATACGCCGTGTATAAATATCTTCGTCGGGGAACAATAAGGATGGAGTTGGCTCCCATCCTGACAAATATCCAGGCCTCAGAAGGAGCATGTATTTCATTCGCTTTGCCGGGAATGAAAACCACAATTTCTGAGAGTTGGATAGAGTGGTACACCAGTTATCTTCCCCAAAATGGGACGTGTGCGATAACTGGAAAACCGGATTATATACCGGACGCATACCCACGTAATATTAGATATGCATCAGATATGTCGCATTTGTTCGTGAAAGAGGAAGTCCAGTTGAATTGTATGGAAAATCTCACAGCAGGATATACGGCAGCGCAAAAGATCCTTCATGTACTTCAGTCCATGATATGGGCGGGGGAAGACTCTTGAAAAAGCTTCAATTTTATGCTATCATAATTATTGGTATCACCCCAAAATAGAAAAACCACCTGGATTCCGCCTAAAAAGTATCACAGGTAGTTTTTCTATTTTTATTTTGTACTTGCAAAAAAATTAAATTCATGGTATCATCAGTTTAGTAGCAAAGGATGGTTTGCAACAGTTCATATCCTGCCAATTCCGGGATATGTGGATTTAAAAGTTTTTAGAAATGGTGTAAGACTTATTTGCCATCCCACTATTCAGGGATGTGGATTGACATTATTTTAATGTTATTTTTATTTATCTGGGTGTATACCCTACTACGTACTACGGAAAAAGCGCTTCGGCGCTTTTTTTGTTTGCAATTTTATACATATTATAAATTATTTATGCATATTTTTTGAGGATAATATTCAGGTAAAAATTTTATGATCAGAATTTAAACGGGTACAAGTTCGGGAAGACCACAGACGGCTTGCCAGGGTTCATTCCCCCGGGAGGTGCCGATACAGTAATCCCTTTTAAGTTTGGATGGATAAGTGAAGTACTATCTCCAGACACATCTTATCCTCAAACAGATAATGATTATTATTTCGCGGTATATAATATAAGCACTATGTATACTCGATATAGAGACATAACAATCGATAATATCATCATTCAAATACTGGATTACTCAACCCGCGCCGGTACTATTGGGACATTAAAGTATGCCTACAATCAAGCCACAGGACAGGTTATAATGATGCTCCCAAAGGTTCATTATTTTAGTCCGATTAATTATAACCGTCCTACTGTAAAAATTGCCATTATTGGGTAAAGCGGGCTTTATCTGGAAAAATATGGTCTCCCGCATTTGTTGGATTAAACCCCGCATTACGCAGAAAGAAACATTACCGTCATGGTGTTGGTGTATGCGGGTATGCTAAAAGTCACCGTGCATCCAGCCTTTGAAGTAACCTGGAAAAGCCCCATGTTAATGGTCGTGTTACCTTTGAAATTATGTAGTCCAAGGCTCTTAATTTCTCCAGAACCTGCTGAAACGTTTCCATTAATATCAACCGTAGCCCCACTATTGGCAGCTACTACAAGTAATGCATTTTCACAGGCTGGTATTGTAATATCTATCGGGGATTTGTTGCTGTCAGCTACATTACCCAACGTATATTCAGGGTTACCCAATTTTTTTGTTACTGTATCGGCACCAATGGAATATGTAATGTATACTCCGTCCTCCCTGGCATCCATGCCCTTAATTGCGCCGCTATCATTCAAAGCCCCTAAATTCTGATATAAAATCAGCAAATTATTTCTGTAATTTTGTATAAATATACATAAAGTATAGAGTGAATTTATATCAGAATTTAATGGGTATTGGATGTCATAATTACAAGGAAACCGACACGGGGAAAACATGGATAGATGGGAAAAAAATATATCGCATGATAATTTCCGTATCGCTTAAAAATGCTAATGTGGCCTGTTCTGCAGCGCTTCCGTCTGGCTTTGATGATGCTACATCAGTATCCGGTGTAATCCGTGGCAATGGAATTACTTTAGGCGTAGGGTATGTCGGTGACGCAAGTTCTGGATGGGATAACGCCGTACCATATTCGGTTCCCGTTGTCGTGGATAAAAATGCCGGCACACTATACTTAAGGCCCCTCACTAATCGTACCGGATATACCGCATATGTGATTTTAGAATATACAAAGGTGTAACGCCCCTTTATAAGCCAAAGACTTTGTAAAGCTGTACGGATGATGAATTTTTACCATTGATTTCAGCGATACTCAGAACACTTGCATTTTTCATAAATACTTTGATGTATCCGCTGTATTCATTGGATGATGAAGATATACGGGTATCTCCAACAATCAGGCAATTTGTACTGCTATTTATATTTACAAGCACAGATGCCGGAATTATTGTTGTGAAATGAGAAGGTTCTTTGTTTACAACCATAGAACCACAAAAAATTATCAAGGAATAATTATTTATTGCTGATTTCAGTGAAACATCCCCCACAGCTGTTATGGCTGCATCATATAATATTTTGGGGGTAAGCAGGTCCCCTAAATTCTGATAATCATTAAAAAAAGAGAGAGGCGCGGTTCCTCTCTCCTTTCCATTTTAAAGATAGTTCATATCTTCTTTCAAGATTATATCCCAATATTCATTTTTATTTGTAAAGCATAGGACATGTAAATGTCCATATCTATCCACGGCCTCTCCTACGGAAATTTCCAAAGTAGTTCGATCTCCAAAGGTTAAGATTGCTTTATGAGTGCAATCCATGTCTCCGCAAGCATAATACAAATCATGTAAAATCATACTTTTCCTCCTTATAGATTTGATTGGTGTAGTAATTAATAATACACCACGGTGAAATCGCCCTGCCCGCCTGAAAAAGCGGCTGCGGTGGAACCGAAATCGATACTCTGGTCAATATCCAGATCTGCCATCGGATCAATGCCGTTCTTTCTCAAAATATACTCGAAGACCATCTCGGGCATTCCGCCTGCCCTTCCTCCAAGAACCGTACAGTTTTTCAGCATATCCCAGGAAAAATTATCAATAGGTTCCCTGGCTACCAGGAAATTCCCGGCACGCTGGGTCAGCTGGGCAAAGTTTACAACATAATCTTCCGTGCCGCCCAGATAAGTATAGATGGAGGCTTCAGAGCCCATAAAGCCGATATCGGCTTCGTTCGTAAGTACGGCGGTCATGGTTTTATCGGCTCCGAAGCCGGTAACCAGCGTCAGGTTGATGCCTTCCTCTGCAAAATACCCTTCTTCAATAGCCACGTACATCGGCGCATAAAAAATCGAATGAGCAACCTCATTCAATGTGACATCGGTCATTGTTTTATCCGGGGTATCCTTTACGGCCTCCTGTTTCTTGCCGCAGCCTGCAAAGCAGAAAAGAGTCATGGCAAGCACTAATGTAAATGCGAGAATTCTTTTTTTCATAAATCCCTCCATAGGTTTGATGATATATTGTATGAAAAGACGGCTCGGAATGTGCACTTTTTAAGAAAGGTTCCCAAGTGTTGCGAATCAGCGGAGCCGCTGAATTCTTTTGCAGAATATTTTTTGCTTGCCAGACAGCTGTTTATTTGTTATAGTTTGTTCATCGGGGATATTTCGTGATTCCCGGCTCTTATTATCATTTTTCATTCATGCCTCAGGGCATTCATCCGGCGTCTCGCCGGGAGCATAAGCCAGTCAGAAAAAAAGATTGTGGGATACACGGAGAGTAGGTATAATAATTGTAGATGGTGATTCTGCGCGCTCTTTTTGTATCGGGAAGGAGCGTGTTATTGAAAATAATATCACCAAAATACGACTACTGTATGAAGGAACTGTTTCGTAATGAAATTGTGCGGAAGGCTTTTCTCAGTGACATTCTGGGAATACCGGAAGAGGAAATCCGCACTGCCCGTCTGCTGAACCCTTTTTTGAGGAAACGGTATAAAAAGCAGAAACTGGGGATTCTGGATATCCTGCTGGAGCTCAATGATGATACCAGAATCAATATTGAAATACAGCTTAAAGCCAGTTCCAGCTGGGACAGACGGCAGATTTTCTATCTGTCAAAGCTGTTCACATCGGATTTGAAGGTGGGAGAGAATTATTCCAGACTGAAACGATGTATAGGAATCAGCATACTGGATTTCAATCTGACGGATCGTCCTGAATATCATAGTATATATTTTCTGCAGGATGAAAAAGGAAATCGTTTTTCGGATGTATTCGAGATCCATACGATTGAATTGAAGAAGAAACTCATGGGAAATGAAGCGGCAGACGATTGGATACGGCTGTTCAATGCAGAAAGTGAGGAGGATTTGGAAATGATAAAAACGGAAAAGGCAGGTCTTCGGGAGGCGATACGTGAGGTGAAGCGAATGAGTCTGAGTGAACGGCTGCGGGCCCGATACGAGGAGCATATGAAATACATAAGAGATAAGGCGGCAAGAGAGGATTATGTCTGGCAGCAGGGACGTGCCCAGGGACGGCAGGAGGAAAAGGATAAAATCATTGCCATGCTGATTGCAGATATGCAGGAGGATGGAAAAAGCAGAGAGCAGGTACAGGCCAAACTGCAGCAGCGGTTTGCGCTGACGGAGCAGGAAGCGGAAGAGTATTTGGGACATTTCTGGAAATGACGAATATGCCGGCTGCAGAAGAAAAAGGAATTGCTTACGGAAGATGATAAAAGAGAACAGTCAGGAAAAAAGAGGCGAAACGGCAGGAAAAGGAATAATCCATGGGATATCGGCCATTTATTTGTTCATGGTGGCCTGCATGGTTCCATTGTATATGTATGATGGCTATTATGGACTCAGCTCGGGAAAATTCATACTCTACCGGAACATAGGATTCCTTTTTCTGCCGATATTGCTTTTTTTAATTATTGGTAAAGGGATAAAGGCGGCCAAGCAGGGGGAAAGGCTGGGAAAATCGGGTATCGGAAGGAATAAATTCTTACTGCTTCCGGAAATTTTTCTGCTTTTGTATGGTTTATGTAATATTTTGTCTTTTTTGCTTTCTCCCTATAAAAGAGAAGGACTGTTCGGAGCAGAGGGCTGGTATATGGGACTTTTTTCCCAGCTCAGTTTTTTGATTCTTTATTTTTATTATGCGTATGTGTGGGAAGCAGAAAAAGAGGCAGTGGCGGTTATCCTGACTGTCTGCGGGTTCATTTGTGTGCTGGCTGTGCTGAACCGGTTCGGCATATGGCCCGTTGCTTTCCGGGGAAGGACGGAAAATACTCTTTCCACTATTGGAAATACAAACTGGCTGTGCGGTTATCTGTCGGTTATGATGCCGGCAGGCATGGTACTGTTCTGGGGAAGCCTGCGTTCCGGCTGCCGGAAACAGGCGGGAAAACAGAGGGGAAAAATAGCTGCCGGGCTGTTTACAGCCGCTGCATTTCTTTGCGCGGCAATACAGGGAAGCGACAGCGGGCTGTTGGTAACGGGGACTGTCCTCAGCTTTCTGTTCCTGATATCCTGCAGAGACACCGAGGATATGGATGCTTTCTGGGACGTTTTTCTGACAGCGGCCGGGGCCTGGCTGATAGGGGCTCTGTTCCGGGATTGCTTTCCGCAGAGAATTCTTTATGACAGCAGAAGCCTCTCACTCATCCATATGACAATCATGGTGCCGGTTTTTCTGGCGGCGCTAGTGTGCAGAGGGCTTTGGAGACTATGGAGCAGTAAAGCGGAACCGGAAAAATATCTCCGGCTGCTTGCCCGCATGAAAAAAGGATTCCTTATATTTTGGGTTATCTTATTGTTAGCTGCGGTATTATTTACGGCAGCAGGGCTTTGGGGATCGGATGAACTGAAATCACATTTCCCCTTTCTTCTGGTTTTCAATGAACAATGGGGAAACGGAAGAGGAGGAATCTGGAAAGAGTGCATGGATATCTGGCTCAGCGAATCCACGGTACGAAAGCTGTTTGGGGTCGGGCCGGACTGTCTGAGAGTCTTTTTATATACGGAACAGGGAAACAATCCTCTCCTTAGTACAGCGTATCGGGAAGCGGTTTTGACAAACTGCCATAATGAATGGATGACAATTCTCATGAACACCGGATTAGCGGGCCTTTTTACCTATGTGGGATTCCTGGCAGGCATGGCGCGGCGGCTTTTAAAGAAAGGGAATCTTTCCTCATGGATCGGTGCAGCAGTCCTTGTTACCTATACAATACATAAC
>OWIE01000025.1_pt1 | contig 63800 bp, 87 predicted proteins | sample 1733001 | NCBI WGS metagenome assembly OWIE01 (sample SAMN05065778, study PRJEB22554) | human gut metagenome | biome: ENVO:2100002; feature: ENVO:00000062; material: ENVO:00002003 | host: Homo sapiens | place: USA | reverse complement strand
GCGTGGCTGCGTCTCCGGTCCCATCGCCAGAGCAATAGAGGGCCAGACTGCCACCCCGCAGGCCGATGGCGCTGCGGCCCCTCTTGCCTCCCTGGGCCGAGCCATAGGAGGGCTTACCCACTGGCTTGCCGGAGGTAATGAGGGCGGTCACCGCGATAAAGTTATCCGCTCCCCCGTACTCAGAGGTCATGTGGATGTCGGGGCCCTTATCCCAGGCGTAGCCCACCGCCCTCCAGGGCGTGCCGGAGCGCATTACCCCGCCCACCTTGAGCAGCGGGCAGGCCGAGCCGTCTGGGTTCCACATGCCGCCATTCAACACATAGTGGGCACCAGTCTCTTCCTTGACCTGGGAAAGTGTCTTGCGACAGTTGGTGACTCTCAGCTCAATCCGCTCCACGGACGAGAGCGGGACATATGTAATGATCTTACTCATTTGATTCACATCCTTTTATCCAGCGATCCCGCTGTTGATTACTGTTCCGGGGCCAGCAGCCCGGCCAGCTCCTGGTACTCCTCCGGGGTGAGCCGGTCGGCGGCGAGATAGACATCCATCTTGTCCTGTAGGCCGTCGGTTCGGTTCTTCTGGATGAGCAGCTTGCAAAGGTTGTATACAGTTGTCATGGCGTCTCCTTTCTCATGTGGCAGCGGTGAGTTCCAGCATGCACAGCCGCGCCTCGTGCTCGGCCAGCATGTCCAGTGTGATGTCCTCTTCCGAGGGCGGCTTGGGCTCCTGCTCGGGCTCCGGGGGCCGCTCGGTGGGGGTGATGCCCACCAGCTTGTTCTCCTCAATCTGGAGGTCACACCAGCCATAGGTCGCCCACACCGCGTCATGGAGGTGGGCGGGCACCTCAATCCAGCCCTCCAGCCAGCAGGCGCGCCGCCCGCTCTGGCTCTGGATCGGGTGCTGGCCGGTTTCCAGCGGGTCAATTTGGATGATGGTCATAGCTTCTACCTCCGTTTTAGCCAAATGCGACAAAGTGATATTTCTCGTTAGTGTTTGTAGCGTTGTTGGGTATATAAAACCCTGTATCAGTTATCGTTATACCATCTTTATTTGACACGTCATTTTTGTTCCAACGCCATGATAATCCTGGTAATGCTGCATATCTTGCGACTGAATTATCTTCGCTTAAAGCAACAATATATTGCGGCTTAAAACCAAGTTCTATATTGTTTATTGGGTCGCTTGTTGTTGGTTGCCGTCCAACAAAAACTCCCGTAGCCATTTTGGTGTTTTGGGGTCTATCCCTCCCCCATACCTGGAGCACCCCGTCGAGCACGCCAGCGCCGTACACTCCGGGGCTGGTGATGGCCTGTCCCTCCGTCACCCAGTCCGCCGCCACGGTGCCGGAGTAGATGACCTCGATGCTCTGTCCGGCTGTGCCGCTCTTGAGGGCGATGGCGTCCTGGCTCCCGTCCACAAAGCTGCCCGCAATCTGGTTGCCGGAGATGGTCAAAGTGGTAACGGTGCCATAGCTAGAGTTTCCAGCATCAGCATAGGCGACTATCAAGTTATTGCCCGAGACCGCACATGCGCTGAGTGCTTTTGCAACGTTCTTGCAAAATTGGAATGCCTCTCCAGATTCAAGCGCATCTGCATTTCTTGAAACAACAATTGCAGGACTTCCATAAATGCTGTTTCCTGGAGGAATCAGACAGACATACTTTTCGCCTACTTGAGATATGCTAATCGGATTTTCTGCATTTCCGCTCCCTCGATTCCAAATGGTCTTTTTCTCATTTGGGAGGGAAATCACATTGTTTGATACTTTTAAAAGGCGAACATGTTGATTCGAAACATCAGGCGTCGTGTATGTAGTTTTGAAAAATACTATTGCGTCCGAGCCGCTTACACATACATCAGGAACCAAAATTCGGGAATCCTCAAATGTTACCACCTCGCCCCACGTCACCGCATCGGAGCCGTTGATGGCAGCAATAACAGCCTTGCCTTTGGAGCCGTCGTTGTCGTCCGCGAAACAGATACATACACGTTCCTCGCTTATAGCTGCCGCGGAAATATAACTTTGGGACTCCCCTGTAACATCTCTTGTATATACACTCCCGAGGCTGGAGGAAGACAGCGTATACACACGTACTCTCAGTTTGCTTGAGCCAGCGATGATAGCTTTGTAGACAACCGCTACCCGGCCATTGGGGAGCGTAGCGAATGCATAGTAGCTGTTAAAGGCAGAATCTACTCCAAAACTACCTTTAAAAGAAATGCTTTTGCCTGAAACCGTACCAACATTTACATGTAGCGAACGGTCTTTTAAATACCCTACCAAAAATTGCGTATCACTCAGGCGGGCGGCCATAATATTGGAAGCATTGACATTTTCTATGACTTGCCTATTCGTTTGTCCAACCACTGTTCCAGTATCATCAATCAAATGGACGCAAGGCCAATATGTTGAACCATTTTGATAAAGGTAACACACAACATTTAGATTGTCTGAAAGGCGAAGAACAGAAGTACCAAGAGTAGCCGCCCCGTTATCAAACACCGTCTTCACATTTTCCACCGGCATTGCGCTCTTCTGCACTTTCCCTTCCACCACATCCACCACGTCGCCCGCTTGGATGCTCTGGCCGGAGGCGACCGGGTAGCTGCGTATCACATTCCGTCCAATCACAGGCCCTGCAACGCTGCTACCATCCGGCATAAATACCGCTTCGGCCAGCGTCTGCGGGAAGATGTCGCACTCCTTACCCTGCATCCGCTCCACCCGGTACGGGGCAACAGGCAGCGCTAGGGGCGTCTTGGTGTATGTCCAGCTCCGGGTCTGATTCACGATGCCGCTGGCCGCCTGCACGCTGGCCTTGATGGTGATTCCCCCTGTACCAGGGTCGAGCATGGACACGGGTATGGTGATCAGTTGGCCGCTGGTAGGTGTTAGCGTGCGCTCATGTCCATTGATAATTTCCGTCACTGTAATCTGGTTCCCCGTGTCAGAGGTCACGGAGTACGCCACTGGCGCTGTAATAGTACCAAGATTGCCGTCTGTACCGGAGATCACGAGGGCGGACGTGGGGATAATGCTCACCGTGTTGGATACCATGGGGGTGCTGTATACGCCAGAGATACCGGCGGATACACGATACTGCACGCTTGTCCATCCGGGCTGTATTGTATCGGCGTAGGCCAACTCCGCCCCCTCATATACCTGCGTCCAGCCTCCGGAATCCACCCTGCGCTCCAGTTTGTAGCTTTCCGCTCTGCCTGCTGCCTCCCAGAAAATATCGACCGACTGGCCAGTCATGGCGGCGCCTGGAACCGTGATGGACTGCACACTGGGAACCACATACTTAAATACATAATAGTAGCTTCCGCTAATTCCGTCTTTTGGATAGGTATTTTCGGATTCACTGGTCACATCTCTAATATACGCGCCCTTCTCTTTTGTGACCTTGACCCCATAATAGGATGGATAATATGATTTCCCAGATACTGTATATGACAACACATCAGCGATCGCGCCCCAGGATGTTGATGCAATAGCTCCGTCCGCATTTTTCGCGTAATACAAATGGTCGCCAGATGAGGCCCCATAAATGGCATAGGGGTATTGAGCAGCGCTATCATCCTCACGGACTGATAACGAGTCATTGAGGGAATATCGCCCAGTCACAGCGCTGAAAGAATAGCTCTTACCAACCAGCAAATTATAGTAATCTTCTAGTTTCGGGGAATCAGTAAGTAACTTTTCCTCATATTTGACATTTAAGTTGTATTTTCCCCAGACATAGACCTGTGCCATTACCCCTCACCTCCTGTCCCTGTATAATCCGCCAGAATCAGGCCATAGAGCGTATTTGCCTTCCGGGAGGCCGGAGGCACCGCCTCCTCCACCTCATAGAATCCACCTATGTCAGGGAGCTGCCCGGCGGGCACCTTGCCATCGGGCCCCAGCGTCGCCAGTCCCGAAAATGCCTCTCCGATCTCTTTAGCGGCCGTCTGCGCGGCGTTGACCTGCTCCATGAGGTAGTTGTAGCCGTGCTGCTCGCTCAAGCCCACCTCTGCCCCGGTGGGGGCCACGGTCTGTCCGCCGGTCCAGTCCTCCGGCAAGTCCGCCGGAAGCGGAGTTTTGATCGGATTTTCAGCCATTGCTTACCACTCCTTCCGCTACAGGGATAATGTGCTTCAAGACCACATTCGTGGTAACAGGGATATACACGGTGGAGGACGTGAGGATATTCCCCTCTGCATCCAGCAGTTCCAGGGCGGTGATCTCTGTGGCCTGGGACGGCATGATGGTATAGGTGACGGTCAGCTCCGACCCCTCCACGGTCTTGGTCAGTCCGGTAATCGCAACTGTTCCGTTGACCCGGGCGGAGGCCACATCGCCGCTGACGAAGTTGGCCACACCGGCCAAGAGGGCCTGCTGGATGGATGGCGTCTCAGGCATCTTAATCACTCCCTCTGGGCCGTCGGTTGCGAAGGGCAGCCGCCCCAGCTCCCACGCCCCCAGCTTGTAGTTATAAATTCTCTGCGCGGACGAAATTGTCTCGGAGAGCAGCAGCCCCGTCCGCACAAAGGGGGAATTGACCCACACGATATGCGCCGGTTTGATACGGTTGATGGTGAAAGCCAGCTCGGTGGCGTAGTTCTGGTTTTGGGCCGCGCTTTCGATATAAAGTGTGTAGTTTGGGTAGTCTACCGTGACCTTCCATTCACCCGGCCCGATCAGCTCGTCCAGCTTTTGATAGAGGAATCCCAGGGTATAGGGTGGACGGGTAGAAATGCGGTTGAGCACGCGGGTCCTTCGGAATGCCAGGCTTTCCACCTGTGGGTTTGGTACAATTCGGAATACCTGCTCCCACATGCCAACCGCCCTCTCGTCCATCGTCTGGAAAAAGAAATTGTCAGCCACACCCACGATTTCCTCCGCCAGGGCCTCAAACTGCTGCTGTTCGGTCAAGCAGATCTGCTGATAGTCCAGCACCTCCCGGTACCACGGGGGCAGCAGGGACAGCAGGCTGGTATCCAGCTCAATTGGATTCATTCAGCGTCACCGTCCCTATTACGGGCACCTGCTGGGTTTCGCCCGTCTCCGTCAGGAGGAGATCTGCCGTACCGCCGTTGAGCTGCACGTTGGTGGCGTTGACCACGCCGGCCACCCCCACGATAGCGGCGGTAACCCTGGCCACGTACACATCGGCAGCGTAGGACACGTTGTTGGCGGACACGTTGGTGTCCCACCCCTGCCGCACGCTGCGCAGATATGTCTCAATGGCCTGCTCCACCGGTTCCTGCACCTGTCCGATGGCATGTCCGGCGGCCAGCAGGAGGGTGGCAGAGACATTCACCGCCAACTCTGTCGGGGCCACCGCCGTCACCTTTGCCCCGATAGGGGCCAAGCCCAGCCCCAGCCCCTGGTTGGGGGGCGGGTCGATGGCATTCTGCACCTTCTCCACCAGTGTGGATGAGGCAGGCAGGAAATCCGCCCCCAGAACGGACAGCTTCACAGTGCCACCGCCGCTCCAGGTGGGGTATACCTGCACCCCGCCCACGCCGTCAATGGCGAGGACGTTCTGGCGGTAGTCGGCAATATTGCCGCCAAAGGGACGGTTATTGAGCGCCTCAATCAGCCGTTCTCGAAATGCGCTGTCGGTCTCTGTGTCGTCACCAGGCACCAGGATATCCGTAATCTGTGCACTGGTCAGCCCCGGAATGGCGGTAATCGGCAGGATGGGCCCGGTGTACTCGTTTCCGATGGCGCCGGGGGTCTCCGCGGCCAGCTGGTACTGGTTCCCCGTATCGGTTGCCGCCGTTACGGTAAAGTTGATTGAGCCCGCTCCGTTGATGGTGGAGAACCGGGCTCCAATGGGCACAGAGGTATTGAACACGCCCAGGCGTACCGCGGCGGAGGCCGGATATCGGGTCAGGCCGCCAATCACAGCCAGCATATCCAGGGAATCCCCCACAGCCGTCTGCACGAAGGCCGCCCGCTGCACCCGGTCCAGAGTGAGGTAGAACCCCGCCAGGGTGTAGGCCGCCGGGGAGATGGCCGTGGGGATGGGGGCCGTGTCCCGCTTGTCATAAGTATCGGGCACCCGGTCCAGCATCTCCTGACGGAGGCTGGCATAGGTCTCTTGAGTAAAGTCAATCAAGTGATATCCACCTCCACACTGGTCTGCACCTCTCCATATACTGTGTTCACGGTGAGGGAGGCCCTCAACATATCCCCTTCTACGGCATACGTAAAGCCGGAGATCCCCCGCACCCGGTCGTCCATTTTCAGCGCATCGGTGATACGCCGCTGAAGTTCCGAGGCCACATACCCCGGGTCCTGCCCGATGAGCCCATCCCACTGCATCCCGGAGTAGGGGGAATAAATCTGCCAGCGGAACCGCTCCACATTGAGAATGACCTCCACAGCCTGCCGGACAGAATACCAGCCGTCACATTCCCCCTGGATGCGGTTGGTTTCCTTGTTGATATACCACGTCCTGGATGGCTGGGAGACGAAGGACACCCCGGCGGACAGGTCGATAGTGGATGTAGGCAAAGTCGGCATCAGGCTTCCTCCTCAAAAATCCGGGACAGGACGATGAACTTCTGCCCGTGCTGTACCCGCAGCAGGAGCACTCTGTCCCCCTCCTCCAGCCTGCGGTTCAGGATAATAAAACCGTCCTTGACAGGCAGCTTCTTCCCGTCCTCCCAGCACACGATGTCCTCCCCCTGTAGGGCGGCGTCCGCCCCCTCAGAAACCAGAGCGTATTCCCCCAGGTAGGAGCCGTCCAGTCCCGTGGTGGTGGTGCCCGCCGAGTTGGCATGGGTGTGGGAGAGAGTCTGAATCCGGTGCCTGTGGGCCAGCACCGGGATTTTCTTCTCAATCACCGGCTCAGTGAGGCAGAGCTGCCTCCGTCTCAGGGGAGATGTGGCAGGGTTAATGGTAATCTCCAGCGGTTCTTCTCTGGTCACCGTGCCCACCCGCAGGTCTGTTGGCTGCCCGGCGGCGGTGTTCTCCTGCATCATCTGGTACAGAACATCTTTCAGATCCACGCACTCACCTCTTACACATGTTCCAGCCCCAGGGTCTCAAACTCCATTGTGTGGTCGTCATTTGCCCAGGTGTGGGTCACCTTCTCCAAAAGGACGTATTGGTCGAGATTGATATCCCCAAGACCCTGCACCTTCATGAGCACCATCTGTCCCGCCCGCAGGCCGGGCACCCCCAGGGAGGATACCTTCAGCGTCCGCATCCGGCGGTTATAGCACGACAAGGTGGCCCGGGCCTGGGCCTGTATCTGCGCGTCATTCATGGTGCCATCCACCGTCTGGTAGAGCTGGAGCATGCCCCACTGTCCAATTGTGGCGCTGTCCTCCGCTACGAACACATCCGCCCTGCCGGTCTCCTCGTTGGGCCGGGCCAGTTTGACGTGGTTGTAGGTCTGCTCGTCGATGTCGGTCTTGTAGGTGTAGTCGGTCAGCAGGGACATGTCGCCGATGACCACGTTGGAGACCATATCCCGGGGCTGCCGGAGGGCCAGTCCGTTTCCATCATCGAACAGTACATAGATGTTCCCGGTGTTGAGCAGGGTCTGTTGGATGGCTTCCCCCAGGATATCCAGGCAGCTCTCGTCCTCCTTATAGAAGTCCGGGATAGCGTACCCCGTATCCGCTACCTGCCCCACGTCAATCTGGAGGTCGGCGGCGATCTGCCGGAGCATATCCCCGGCGGTCTGCGCCTCAAAGTTATAGGATGCGTTGGCCTTCAGATAGCGGATGCGGTCGTAGCATGTGACCTGAATCTCCCCCCAGCGGTCCTTGCTCTTGGTAAATACCCAGCCGTAGAACTGGAGCTGGCCGTCCGCCGAGAACCGGACGATATCGCCCTCGGCGAAGCTCAGATCCCCGGCTTTCAGTACATTGAATTTCAGTGTGCCCGGCGAACCGGTGCGTTCCGTGCTCCAGGTAACCTCCGGCACGGAGTTGGATATCTCCCACATCTTTCCGCCGGACTTGTTGGCAATAATCAGCTCTGTCTTCACGTATCGCTCACCACCTGGAGGGCGTTTTTGTCTATCCAGCCCAGGGGATTCCCGGCCTCGTCTGTGATGTGGACGCTGGCGGGGCGGGTGGCGTCTACAATCCGTGACACCAATACCCTCCGTCCGGAGGCCGTGCCGTGGGGCTCATCCCCGTAGCTGGTGTAAAAATAGGAGCCGTTGGCAATGCACGCCGCACCGGCATAAAGCTGTCCTTGCGGGATTGTGCGGGAGGGTTCCGCTGTGACTTCCACCGGCATCCCCGCGGGCTGCCGGCCGCTCTGTGCAGAAAGAGACTGCGGGGTATAATCCCGATACTCGGTCAGAGTCAGATCGTAGTAAAAATCGCCGGTCTCCCCTCCGCGCTCCTCGGTGTTGAACTGGGTGACCAGCACTTCAAAGCCGGTGTCGCCAGTCATGAATGGCTCCCCGTTCTCATAGTACCGCACGGGGGTGTAGATGATGGGCGCCTTGTCGTTCATGGCGCTCTCAAAGAACTGGATGTAATATTCAGGCGGGTGGAAGGTGCCCCATTGATTGATTCCAGAGAACTCCCGCCCGGGGAAAAAGGAGGAAATGGTCACCTCCCGCAGCTTGGGTATGCGGGGGATCATGATGGGGCCGATGCCCAGCACGTTGTATTCGCTGTTGTCGTTGTCCCGGGCCATGGGCAGCTTTTCCGGGTTCACCGGCAGGCGGATGACCGTACCGTCCCGCGTGAAAAACAATCCGAAGTTATTGACGGACATACCGGCCTCCTCTTTTCTTATCCGCTTGCGGGCCGCGCCGTGCTGCGCGTGGAGCCGGAGGCGGTCTGCTCGATCAGAATGTCCCGGATGGCATTGGCGAGGCTCTGGCGGTCGGCGGCGGTCCGCCCGGTTGATATGTACCCCCTTTACTGGACACCCAGTAGAGGGGGTATTATTATGCGGTACACATATGAGTACAAAAGGAAATGTGTAGAACTGTATCGAGAAGGAAAATGGCCAGAAACGCCGGAAGGTGTTAGCGATAAATCCTTTCGGGATAAAGTGAGACTATGGGTAAGAGCAGAGGATAGCCGCGGTCCAGAAGCACTGAAACACAAAAATTTCAACAGGAACTGGACACCAGAAGAACGGCTGGAACTAGTATCCCAAGTAATGTCCGGAAAATCCTGTGTGTCAGTGGCAATCGAGGCCGGTATTCAAGATAGACTATTGTATCAATGGGTTCAAAACTATAAAACAAAGGGGTATAATGGCCTGGTAGAAATGAAAAAAGGTCGTCCAAGTAAAGGGGTACCCCAAATGAAAAAGGAAGAAGCAAGGCCACTGAATGAATCCGAACGAGAAGAATTGATCCGGCTTCGGGCAGAAAACGAGTATATAAAGGCGGAGAATGAAGTTATAAAAAAAGAGCTCGCCTTGAGAGAAGAGAGGCACGCAGCGCAACTCAAGGCGAGAAAGCAGCGATCATCAAAGAGCTGCGTGAAAAAGGATACCAATTGAAATATCTGTTGAAATCTATGCAGATGGCACGGTCTACCTATTATTTTGAGTTGAGCAAGGCCGATCAAGTTGCTGTTCGAAACCATTGCTTGGCAGATGAAATCAAAGACATTTTCTCACAGCATAAAGGCCGCTACGGTGTGCGAAGAGTATATCAGGAACTGATAAAGCGCGGCCACAAGGTCAATCATAAGCGGGTACAACGGCTTATGCACACTATGGGGTTGGCAGGAAAGCGCCCAAAGGAAAAGTATCATTCCTACAAGGGCGAGGTCGGCAAGGTTGCTGAGAATATCCTTGACCGGGATTTCAGCACGACAGCTCCTATGCAAAAATGGACTACCGATGTATCTCAGTTCGGTTTTTCGTGGGGGAAGTGTTATCTCTCTCCTATACTCGACATGAACACAAACGAAATCATTTCTTATGATTTATCTCAAAGTGCCAATATGGAACAGATCCAGAGAATGTTGGCCGGCGCCTTTACGAAGTTTCCCTCTGTAGATGGCCTGATCTTTCACTCTGATCAAGGGTGGCAGTACCAGCACGTGTACTTCAGGCAGGCACTTAAAGATCACAAAATCATTCAATCCATGTCAAGGAAGGGCAACTGTTACGACAATTGCATCATGGAGACCTTCTTTGGACGGATGAAAAACGAGATGTTCTACGGGCATGAAAAAGAGTATTCCTCTTTTGAAACATTTGCCAAGGCTGTTGACGGCTACATAAATTACTACAACAACGAAAGAATCCAAGAGAAAACAAAATGGATGCCTCCTACAAAATTCAGAGAGGCATCCATGTGCACCTAATTCAATTTTTTATGTGTCCAGAATTCTGGGTACATATCAGGTGTTGGCTCCGTTGACCGTGATCACCGGAGTCTGCGCCGTCAGGTTGACGTTGTTCACATACCGCCGCTCCGCCACGTCCACCAGGGATTTGATGTCCTCGTCGCTCATCTTGACCGACTTCTCGATGCTCCCTACGCTCCCGGCGATATCGCCCAACTGGCCGGAGAGCTCGTCGTAGGGCACGCCGGAAAGAGCCGCGCCAACGGCGTCGTTCCCATTTCCGCTGAACAGATTGGCTCCCCAGTTATAGCCCGTGCCAAAGGCCGCCCCATACTCGAACCTTCCTAAATGCAGGTCATTGGCGTTAAGCTTTGCCATTACTTCGGTTCCCTGCCCAAAAGTCTTGTCTACCCATCCACCCAAACTGTCACGCCATCCCTGTACCGCTCCAGCCAAGTTGAGCCCAAAAACAGTGTCAATCGCCGACGCAATAGCCTGGAGAACCCCCAGCACCGTATCCGCCAGGTCAAAAAACAGGCGGGCTACCGAGCCTACAGGGTCAGTAAACACGTTTCCGATAAAATTTGCCACTGCGGCAATCAGGTTGTAAATAAGTACCCATCCATCGGTAAGCAAATTGAACAATGCAACAAATAGGTTTCCTACAACGGCCAGGGCTGTCATAACCACTCCGGCAATAATTCCGGTGGCCGACACACTGGTCCCGGCGAAGTGATTCACCGCCGCCGTCACTGCGTAAATGGCCCCGATCACCAGCGCAATGATGATAAGCGGCAGCCCCCAGGTGGTCGCCATGACCGTCCCAAGCATCGTCTGTGCGGTTGTCAAGGCCGTAGTCGCCGCCGTGCAAATGTTGGTCCAGTTGGCTGCCAGTAGGAACACGCCGAACGCAGCACCCAGACCCAGGACAATGGGGCCCACTAGGTCGATATTATTTGCCAGCCAGGAGATTGCATCCAGCACCGGGTCAAGGGCCTGAATGGCGACGTTCTGGAACATCGTCCACACCTGCGCCCAGGTCATGGGCATCTGCTCAAACTGGGCGTTGGTCTCCTCCGCCGCCCCAAGCATGGCGTTCTTGACCACCTCCGCAGTGACCTTTCCCTCGCTTGCCAGCTCCCGCATCTCCCCGGTGGTGACGCCCATATACTCCGCGATGGTCTGGGCAATCATGGGGGTCTGCTCCAGCACCGAATTGAGCTCCTCGCCCCGCAGGGTGCCGGAGGCCAGGCCCTGGGTAAGCTGCACCAGCGCGGCCTGGGCAGACGCACCGGAGGCCCCGGAGATCGCCATCTGCTTTTGAATCTGCTCGGCGAAAGCCACCAGCTCGTCCGTTCCTGTAAATGCGTTCCCGGCTACCGTGCCGAGCTGGGAAACAAAGTCCGCCATATCGGCGTAGGCTCCACGGCTGCGCATGGCCGCCTGATAAATCTCCTCCTGGGCTGCGGCCGCCGCCTCGGCGCTGCCGGTCATGAGCCGCAACCGGGCGTTGATGCTGGTGAGCTGGTCGGAGGTGTTTACCAGCCAGCGGACGGACTGCATACCCAAGAAGGTGCCTGCGAGGTTGCGGATCGTACCAAGCAGGGATGTCCCCCGGCTGTTGGTCTGCGTCATCTTCCCCGCAAGTTCTTGCATTTGTACAGCTGTGGCCGCAGCGGCGGCTTCCACATTCATCGTGGAAGCCCGCACATCGTCCAGCATGTTTGCCATCCTCTGCGCTACCTGTAAGCACTGGGTCATGGTGGACGTGAATTTATCCTCCAGAATCAGGGTTTCTCGAATTGCGGCCATGCTCTCACCTCCGATTCGCCCGGTCTTGGGCTTCCTTCTGGTCTCTCATGCTTTTCAGGGCGAACTCGGTCACCAGCCGTTTCTCCCTGGACGGGAGGGCGTCATACCGGGACGGGGCCCAGCCGAGGTTCACGAAGCAGTAATATGCTACCAGCATCTCCGTGTCCCAGCCGGCCCCGTCCATCAGTTTTTTACCTCATCCTCCTGCTCCGCAAAGCCGGACAGCTTCGTAATCTCCTTGACCAGCCGGGCATACTCGCCGGACAGCAGCAATTTACCGGGCACCAGCAGCGGGTCCAGGACGCCGCACCCGTCGCACAGCTCCTTGCTGGAAAAGTCGGGTTCCACCGTGGCGGCCACCACCATGCGGCGGGTGAAATCCACACTGTCCAACTGCTCGATTGTCTGTCCGCCCTCCTTCCGGCGGCGGGTGGTCTGCCGGGTGATGGCGTCGTTCTCCTCCTGGGTCAGCGCCCGGATCTTGAAGGGCACGGGCTGGCCACTTTCGTCCTGAAAGCGGTTGGAGATGACAACCTCCTTCTCCTCCGAGGTAGTGACGGGATGCAGAAATGCGGAAAGCTTACTCATATCGGTTCCTCCTTAATTACCCAGTTGGGCCGGATCGTTGAACGCCTGGAGCCGTGCCACGCGGGTGTAGGCGAAGTTGAAGTCATAGTTCAGCATGGTTTCCTCACTGTTCAGAACGGAGAGGGGCACGGTGCCGGTCAGGTGGCATCCGTAATAGGCCATAACCTGGGAGCCCAGTGTCGCCGAAGCGGAATCGGAGTTGGTAATCTGAATATCAAACTCCGGCATAACGCCCGTCTGGATGTACTGGAGCACCATGTCCGTCCACAGGTTGGTGCCGTAGTAGATGTTGCCGGTACCCGTCAGCTTGGCCCCGTTGGGCTTGTCCTGGATGGTGCGGGTGCCAATGACCCGCATATCGCTGCTCTGGATTTCCGCATTGGTGGTGATGTTCCGCATACCGGCCACCACATAGTTCCGGCCCTCTTTGGTAACCACCACGGAGCCCTCCGCGCCGGTGACGGTGTCTTTTGCCAACAGATAAGCCATATTCACACCTCCCTCAATTCACGGTGATGGTGACGTAGATCTTCTCCACGCTGTCCACCGGCTGGATCGCCAGGTTGACCACGATGGCGTCAATGGCCTCGCCGGGCTCTACGGTCACGTCCTCGGCCTCAAAGTTCTGAATGCCGTTATTGGCCTGGATGTCCAGCAGATATCCCACGATGGCGCTCTTGAACATCATGCGGCCCTGCCCATTGTTGTTCACGGAGCCGATGTAGCCGTCGGAGAACTGCTGATAGATGTCGTTGGCGACGGTGTTCAGCAGCCGGATCACCCGGTTCTTGTGATAGGGCCCGGTGATATCGGTGGTATAGGTCACCAGAGAGTTGATATCCTGCTCCACCTTCACCACCCCGTCGTCGGCAAAGAGGACAAACTGGCCGGCAGTCAGGGCGTCGATGTACCCGGAGTTGGTCAGCTTGGGGGACACGTCCACCGCGTTGGGATAGGCGGCGTAGGTCAGGGACTCGTTATACTGGGCCCCAGCCAGGGCCCCGCCGGCCCACCAGGTCACCTGCTGGGGGGTGAGTGCGGTGCCATCACTGAGCACAACGCCGCTCATGATGTTGACCACAAAGCGGTCGTCCGGGTTGGTGAGCCCCGCGGCCACCAGTTGGGTATAAGCCCCCTCCTCCGCCGCCAGGCGCTTCACAAAGGCCACCATCGCGTCCTGCACGGTGGTGTCGGCGCCGTCGTAAATGAGTACGTCGAATTTGTAGGGTTCGATGGCTGCCAGGAAGTCGGTGTAATCGGCGGATGCGGGAGAACCATCGGCGCCGCCGGAGAGCGCCTTTCCCACCGTGGCGGCCAGGGCTCCGGTACCACTCCAGGCCACCCAGTCGTTGGCGGATAGCTCCTCCACCGTCTTTGCGGTCTGCTGGTCCACAATCTCCCCGCCCACCACCGTGGACACGGCGAAAGCATCCTCCGGGTCAGTCAGCTCGGTAATGACGATGGAGATATCGTTGCCCCGAACCCCGGGATACTTTGCGGTGGCCGTCAGGGGCGAAACCTCTGCGCTTGCCTGCTTCTGCCCGGTGGCTCCCAGGCGGTAGAGCAGCAGCTTATTGGGGGCCGCCGTCCGGTTGGTGCCCTTGAAGATCTCGTTGAGGAACCGGTTCTTGGGATTGGTGATGTCATACCCGGTGTAGGGGGTCATATTGGCCCCGGCCTCGATCTCCTGCACCGTCTCCACCGGGCCCCAGCTCATGGCCTCCGCGATGGCTACCACGCCCCGGTCGCTGACCGTGAGCCCCAGCCCCCGGTCCGAGGCAAACCGGATGTAGACGCCGGGCCGCACCTTGTTCTGGCTCGCCCAGGTACCTCCTGCCATGTCAATCACGCTCCTTGTCTTTGAAGAATGCCTTGACCGCCTTGTCGGCCTCGGCGATGGTATACTCGCTCTTACACAGGACTACCCCGAGGAAGTCCTGCTGATATTTCGCATAGCGGTGAGCTTTCAGCAGAATCTCCCGCCGGTACTTTTTAGCTTTCATCTTTCAGCCTCTCGTCGTAGTTCATGGCCTGCATCTTGACCACAGCTTCGGGGATAGATACCCGCTCCAGCAATTCGAAGCGATAGTGCAGGGCGTCCAGATCTATGCGCCATTCCCGTTCATGGGCCCGCAGCAGGATGGTTCCCGCCGTCTCCCCGTCGGAGTAGGGGAAGGTCTCCATCAGCAGATCCAGGGTCTCCCCTGCCCGCTGGTACCTCTGCTGCAAATCCGGGCGGTTGTAGTCCTCCAGATAGGTGAGGTCAAGCCCCAGCCTCCGCCGCCAGAACCCGCCGGTCTCCAGGGTCAGGTAGTTGTAGCGGGTCTGGAGGAACATGCAAGGGGTACGGCTGCCCTGCTGGTTGGGGTCTTCGTAGAAGGCCACACTTGGGAAGCAGGGGGCCAAGTAGTCCGCCAGGGATTTGGCGATGGTGGTTACAGTCAGGTTCATTCCAGCAGCCTCCTGATCTCCTTGTCCAGTTCGGCCAGAACGGTCTTCTGGTACGCCTCTTTGGCCTTGTCGGTCATAAACTCACCCTTCACATACCGGGTTTTGGTGCCTACCACCAAGCCCACTTTTCGGGCCGGATCATAGTTGAGTACCCCATTCTCATCCACGTACAGCCCCGGGACAAAATGTCTGTCCATCCGGTGGCCCTGGTCTACGTAAGAGGCGGACTCCAAATCGTTTGCCAGGATCGTGGTGTAAGAGGATCCGCCGGAAAGAGCCCCGCCCATCGGCTCAGGCTTGCTGGCCGTGGCCCAATGTTGTTTTAACCCACCGGCCCGGGTATTAACTCCCCTCAAATCGTTCTCCCTGGGTGGCGTGGCCGCCGCAGCGGCCTCTATGGCCCGCATGGTGGCCCCCTTCGCCGTTTGATAGAGAATATCCGGCAAGTTGGCTTGCGCCTTTTTGAGCTGCTGGATCCTCTGCTGGAGGCTTACCGTATAACTCATGTGGCACCGCCTTTCACCCGCTCCTGCTGGAGCAGACGGATTTCCTGATGGGCCAGTCCCGGCATGATAGCCCCGAAGGGCTCAAAAAAGTGGTTGGGGCCGGAGGCAAAGGCGCGTATGTCCGGGATGCTCTTGCCGAGGACCGCCCCCCGGTGAATAATGAGCTCGTCACCCGCCTGGATGTCCACTTCGTTGTCACACTGGAGCCAGTCCTTTTGGTCTGCTGATGCCGCGGCCTGGCTCATGCGGACCTCCGGCGCTTCCACCTGATAGAGGCGGCAAGGGATATTCCGGTACAGCTCTCTCCGCTCGTGGCGTGTCAAGCTCCCATCCTGTACCGGAACCACCCGCCAGATGTCCACGGTATCGGTGTACCAGTCACGGAAATTCATAAGACATAACTCCCTCCCATGCCCACCAGCCGGGCCTTTGTGGCCAGAAGCTGCCCGTATTGGGTGGCGTTCAGGTCGCCCCAGTCCTCCGTCGCTTTCGTGAGGGCGTCTGTGTCATAAGTGACGCTGTCCTGCCCCAGCTTGGCCGAGGCCACCACCCCCACCAGCGCCCCGGTGGCCGCGGCCTGCCCGGGCGTCTCGCTGGAGGGCGCGTAGGTTTTCAGGTAGAGCGTGGCATAGTGGGCCGTATACAGCCCTGCGGCGTACCGCCATCCGTCCAGCCACTTGTCCGGCTGGATGGCAGCATTGGCCTGCCGGATGAACTCATCCAGCATGGTCCTGGGCAGCAAGCTCTCCCCCACCCCGGTAAAGAACTGCGGGAAATCCTCCTGGAATTGCTCTGCCGTGTAATTCCCCGCGCTGTTGCCAAGGTTGGCCGCCGCGGCCCGCACACCGTAAAATTGCGGCTGGCCCCAGTAAAACATGGCTCCCGCCTCCTATTCCTCGGTGGTCTCCGCGCCCCGTCGGGTCTTTACCTTTTTCTCCGCCGCTTTCTGTCCCTCCCTGTCGGAAGTGCCGGAGGGCACAACTTTTCCATCTCTGACAAGGGCCCGGAAATAGTCCGTCTCAGCCGCCCAACCGGGCACAGTCTCCATCATGCCAGCCCGCAGCCGGACGGCAGCAGAGCCGTCCGGGGCGGGAATGACAATGTTCCGTTTGCTCAGTACAAACATGCGCGCCCTCCTCAGATGCCGTCCACGTACAGGATAGAGGTGGGGTAGAAGAGCTGCACCTCGGAGAGGTTGGCCATGTAGGCGGTGTCGTAGCACACATTGGCCACGTTAGGGGCGGACATGATGCGGCTCATGGGCACCAGCTCGTCCATCTTGACGAAGCGCTCGTGGTTCACATAGACCACCATCCGGTCCTTGTCCCCGGTACCCGCGCCCTTGCACCACCGGATGGCCCCGATGAAGAGGGAGCCGCCGTTCTTGGCCGCCGCGTTGTTCTTCAGCAGGAAGTCATAGATGGTCTCGGTGGCCAGGTCGGTAACCATAGTGGTGAGGATGTAGTTGTACTGCTCATAGGGAATGAGGATGTGGTTGGGCACAGCAGTCTCGTCGTACTCGTTTGCGGCCCACACAGAGGTAATGGCGTCGTTCACGTCCTTGAGGATTTCCTGGGGGGTCTTGGTGGCCCAGGCGGCGGTGCCCTTTGCGCCGTTGACGGCGGTGGTCTCGGTGGCGTCTGGGTTGTTGACCAAGCCGGTGGTCCCGTAGTCCCCGATACCCACATAACCATTGGCGTCCATGTGCTTGTCGTAGGCCATTCTCACGCCGTCCTGGAGCAGGTTGTCCAGGCTGCGGCCGATGTAGTTGGCCCGCTGCATATCCTGGAACATCACCCGCAGGGCGGCGGCGAACACGTGGGCCTTGTATACCCCCTTGTCCACACTGGCCTGCACCACGGGAATGCCGTTGGCGCCGCCGGCCGTCACGGGGCTGTTGACCGCGCCGCCGGTGATACCATAGGCCACGCTCATGGCGGACACGTAATCCACCCAGCCGCCGCCGGTCTGGATTACGATGTCCCTGGGATAGGTAAAGCTGGTCAGTGGCTTGCGGATCAGGGGGTCGCGCTTCTCCAGCTCACTCACTAGAAAGGCGCCCCCAGAGGCGATGCCGTCGGCGTCCATGACGGGCACGCCGCCCACGGGGGCGGGACCGGCCGCCTTGGGGGTAAACACCCCCGCATTGTAGGTTCCTACATTCTGAAAGCTCATTCTATGTCCCTCCTATCAGGCGTTGTTCATGGTCAGGATACGCAGCTCCGCGACACCGTTGGCATCGGCGGGCCCTGCCCACTGGCAATTGGTGAGCTGCACCACCTTGCCGCTGTCGTCCTCTGCCTCAAAGCCTCCCACAGCGGCGGTGGAAAAGCTGCCGTTAGCGGTGATGCGGACATAGACCGCGCCGCCCAGAGCGGGAGTGCCGCGCTGGCACTTCACATTGATGGCCCCGCGCTGGAAGACGCTCACCGGCTCGCCAGGGGCATACTGGCCCTGACTCTGGTCCAGATAGGTGAGCGCGCTCTTGATCTCAGCTCCGGCCACGCCCACAAACTGGGCCGCGGTTGCGGCCGCTCCCATGGGGACTACCTCTGCTCCGTCGTATTTCAGCGGCGTGCCGAAGGGAATGGGCGCACCGCCTCCGGCGGGGCGCGTGTTTACAATCATGTCAGGCTGCCGGGCGTAACAGCCCGCAAACCCGTGGGGCATTTCCTTGCCGATCACCTGGGGGTTGAGTCCCATAATATTCACTCCTTACGATGTAGCCAGCATCCCCGCGGTGCGGAGCGCGGCCAATAGGTTGTTGAAATCCTGCTGCGTGGGGGCTGCGCTCAGGTCCGCAATGGCGGCCATCTGCTTCACGCCTCCGAGGGTGGCTGCGGCGGCAGCGGGCAGTGTATACGACGGCCCGGCCGGCCCCTGGTCACCCTTTGGCCCTTTGGGGCCTTCCGGTCCTGCGGGCCCCTGCGGCCCAGTTTCCCCTTGCGGTCCCGGTTCCCCCTGTGGGCCGGGGTCCCCTTTGGGGCCCTGAGGCCCCGCAGTGCCCTGCGCTGCGGGCACTGGCCCCACATAGGCAATGCGCAGCTCGGCCACGCCATTCCCGTCCGCCGGGCCGCCCCACTGGGCGTTGACCAGCGCCACAGTGTTTTCCCCGTCCGCCTCCGCCTCGAAGTCGCCCGGCTGATAGCCTCCGCTGGCAGTTACCCGGACATAGACTGTTCCATCCACCGCCGGAGCGCCCTTCCGGCACCTTACGTTGATGCACCCTCGCTGGAATACGGAGACTGGTTCTCCCGGGCCGTACCGCCCCTCATTCTGGCTGTAAAACTCGGACGCGGACTTGACCTCCCGGCCGGCCACGCCGATGAACTGGTTTCCGGTGTTTCCAGCCCCCATGGGGATCACCTCGCCCTTCTGCCCCCGTACCAGGGGCATCCCGAAGGGTATGTCCTCCGCTCCGCCCAAAGGGGCGGTGGTGACGATCATATCCGGCTGTCTGGCATAGCTGCCGGAAAAGCCATGGGGCATATCCCGGCCAATGGCCTGAGGACGAAGGGGCATCATTCCCCCTCCTTCCCCGCCTTGTGGGGATTACGGGCTGCATAGGCGGCCTGCGCCTCGGCGCAGGCAGTCTCATAGCTGGTGCGCCTGGCCGTGTCGGCGGCCTTCTGTGCGCTGTCCCGGGCGGCCTGAACAATCCCGCTCATCACATCGGGACCCTGGATGGTGGAGAGCAGCGCATCCACCACGCGGGCGCGTTCGGCCCGGTTCTGGATGGCCGCCACAGCGGGGCGCACCTTCTTGAGCAGGGCCACAGCCGCATCCCGTGTACCGGGCTCCATCAACTGGTCCGCCATTTCTTCGGCGGGGATAGTGACCGCCTTCTCCTTCGCCACCGTCTCCTCTCCGGCCAGCTTCTCAATCAGGTCGTCCAGGTCCTCTTCATCGTGGAGGGGCCGCTCTCCCCGGCCTCCCCGGGCCTTCGCCTCCAGCATCTCCAGAATGCGGTCCAGCTTGCTCCCGATGTCGTCGCCCTTGGGGGCGCGCTCCACCATCTCGTCAGAAGCCTGGGCTGCATCACCAGCGGGTTCCGCCTCCGGCGCCTTTGCGGCGGGTTCGGCGTCCAGCGCAGTGGCGACCGTACTCACATCGCGGGTCAACTGCTCCAGCTCCTCCGGTGCAGCGTCATTTGCCGCCAGGCCGAAGAACCGGTAGAGCGCCTCTTTGGTCTCTTTTTTCATTCGTTTCAGTCCTTTCTCCGCCTTTCCGGCGGCGTGGTCTTTTATTGCAACACTGTGGCCCGCCCTGCCTCTCGGCACAACCGCCACGTGATTGCCCACCAGGTTTGTCTGCCGGTATCCGTCCAGGTATGGTTCAAACCTGCAATAATAGCCGCAGGAGACCTCCCTCAGCACGCCGCTTTCCACGTCGGAAGCCAGTCCGGGGTCCTTGATAATCAGGTCGGCCACGGTGTTGTCCCCATCCCGGCGCACATGCTCCAGGTGCCCCTTGGAGTAGGAAGCCTGGTTCTCCGCAGCCAGCATCTCCGCCGGGTGCCCCCTGGTGATGTCCTTTCCCTCCAGGCTGGCCAGCGCCGCCGGAGAGAACACGTCCTCCTCCAGGCGGTAGACGGTCACTGGCCGCTCCGGTTCTCCTTCCAGCCCCAGTTCTCCCGCCGTATACATCTGCGTGCCGGTCCGGTTGATCGGCACATCGTAGCAGATCAGGTATCCCTCCGGCGTCTTGACCAGGTGCTCCGAGATATGGGAGCCATAGTACGCAACCGCCATCACTCCACCCCCGGCACCATTGCGGCATAGTCCGCGTCCCGGCCGGTCTGCCGGGAGATCAGGGAGGAAATCAGCGCCACATGGTCGGTCTCGTCCTTGTTGATCTCCAGCAGCACCCCCAGATCCTCCCGCGGTGCCAGGGCCATACAGGCCAGATACAGCCGCGTGGCCTCGATCTCCTCGGCCAGCGCCCTTTGCAGCAGTTCCAGATAGGTCATGCCGTCACCTCACTTTGCAAATAAAAAAGGAGCCGGCAGGATTTCTCCTGTCAGCTCCATTCAGCTCTTCCCGCCCACCATTCAGGGCGTGGGAACAATATTCAGTTTCTTGCGGGATACCGTCTGTACCTTGATGGTTCCATCCTTGTCCAGCAGCAACTCCACCCGCAGTCCACGCTTGAGCGCGGCCTCAATGGCCCGTATCACTTGCTCTGTCATTTTCCTTCACTCCAAAATTCCCTGTTCCCTTAGCTGCCGCATGGATTCCCGGTACTTCCTATCCATCTCCTGTTCGGTCGCTTTCCGCTCAATCTCATCATCTGTGATACCATAAACCGTCGCCCAATCTTCGGGAGAATCCCCAATATCGGCATCATAGGCTCCCGGCTCATAGACCTCCACAATTGTGGCGATCCGGCCATCCTTAAGTAAAACAGATTCATATTGCTGATATTTTGCCATTTATATCTTCTCCATATGAGCTGTTACAAAGTGGGTTGTTCCATCCGGTCTGACATTCCAGGCAAGCAGTACATTCGCAGGGCTTCCTTTACGTCCATACAGGACAACCAACTGTTCATAACGCCTTCCATGAACATCCTCCCGTTTGAGTACAGAGGGATACCTTGTTGCTGCATCCAGAATTTCTTCCCGCATCTTTTCCCAGTTGTCTTTATTATAGCCTAAGCGGGACGAAAATGCATCCCCCTTTGGATACCCGTCTCTGCTTTCCGGGTTAAAAAAATACCCTGTAAATTTGGCGTCTGCGGCGCTGGCTTTGTCTGCTCCGGGAAGTGCCCGCTCTGGATGCTCTAAAAGCCCGGCCCTCCTGCGGTAATCCAATCGCCACAGACGGTACCGCTCTCCGTCCTCCCGCTTCTGATGCAGGAAGGTCTCAAATCTCCCGGGCACCCGGTTCCCCAGCGTCACCCGGTAGCGCTCCCACTGGCGGTAATCCGCCAGCCATTGGGCCCGGGCCCGCTCTTTTTTGCGGTAAGCCGCAATCTGGCTCTCCGACCGCGGGTCTCGGCTGAACGGGTTCTTGCGGGGGTTGGAGAAATCCTTTATTTTTTGGATCTCCTCATCTGTCCGGCCCGCCGCCGTCCAGGGCAGCAGCACATGGAGGCAGTTGGGGTGTATATTCAGCCAGGTGTTTGCCAGTGTGTCCGGCCCTGCCGGGTCTACCTTCCCGAACGCCGCCGCCAGGGGCGGGAAGTCCGGGTCTGTGCCGCTACGGGAGTATACCCGGCCCTCGTAGGGCGCGCACAGCGCACAGGTGGTACCGTGGCTGGAGATCATATACAGGTCGTGCTCGGAGTCGGCGGTGAGCACCGCCAACACCTCCGCCTGCCTGGAGGTGGTGCGGGAGACCATCGTGCAGTAGGTATGCAGGCTCCAGTCCCGCCCCGCCTTGTCAGTAAAGGCCCGGACGCCCTCCCGCCGGAGCGCCTGCACAAAGGCGGGCACTGAGGCGTTCACGCCGCGTCCTGCGGCCTGCTGCGCCGCCACCTGTTCCAGCCCCACCCGGCGGTATACATCCGGCTCCACACGGCCAATCAGGGCGGATTGCAGGGTAGCCATCACAGTCATGGAGGCGTCGGTAATCTCCCCCATCAAGTTTGCCGCCAGCCGGTCCACAATGGCGTGCTGCTCACCCGTGAGCACGGCCGCGTTGGCGTAGCCTGCGGCGTGCTTGGCCGCCGTCTCCGGCACCTCCAGGGCCTTCCGGGCCTCTGGCACCCGGACATAGAACTGCTTTTCAATCATCTTTGGGACGTATTCCCAGCAGTCTGATTCCATCTGCCGGAGGATGGCCTGCACCCGCTCCAGGGCGGCCACAGCGTGGTAATCCACCAGGCCCTGGGAGCGAAGCCGCCCAATCTCGTTGATGATGGCGGTCTCCGCTCTTAGATAGATGGAGACTAGCTTTTCTAGCTCCTTTTCATTGGGGGTGCGGTTCAGTGACGGCATTTATTCCTCCACAATTTCGAACAATTCCGGCGGATAGAGATACCCGCTTGGGATGTCCTCATAAGGATTCTCTTCGCTGTCCTCGTCTACAATTCTGTACCATCCGTTCTCTACCGCTGTCACATCATATACCTTTCCATGCATGAGCATAAGCGGGTCGCTCTCGCCAAGAAACCTGACTTTCATTCCCATTTCACCACTTTTACGCTATACATCTCTCCATTTGCCTCGAACCAATGGAGAACAGCTCCCTTTTGGGCCCCAGCATTAAGCACAACTCCGTGCCCTTGTGCCTTCCTCCACTGTGACGCTGGGATTCCTGTTTTGCCCTCCAAAAAATGAGCTACACTTATTGGCTTCTGTCCAGGCCCGCCCGCAAAGATGTACGCATCTGTAATTTTACTGCCCGGCGCCAGCTTATACCGTTCCATAGAGCCGTCCTGTCCCATTGCTGTTACGGTTTGGTTTCTTCCAACGGTTCTGTCCAGGAGGGGAATCTTACCACTTTTGATTCCCTCAGTCAACATTTTTCCTTCGGAAAAACGGCCGTTTTTCTCTCTCGGCTGACCAGGATAATCCATCACTGCCGCGTCCTGTGCAATTGACTCAAAAGGGGCAGATACCTCTCCTCCATACCCCATCCCAGCCAGCGGGTCGCGCAGGGCGGTCACATCCTGGTAGGTTTTCCCGGCGTTGGCCGCGATCTCCTCTTCGGAAATACTGTCAAACATCCCGGTCTCGTCCGCCAGCTTCTTGAGCTCCCTCTGAGCCGTGTCCGCCCGGAACAGGCCCGCCTGAAAGGTATCCCGGATGGCCTGGGCCTTTTTCAGCGCGATCTCCGCCACCTCGGCCGCCGTGGGAGTCCACAGGGGCGGGAAAGTGATGTCCAGCCCGTCGGGTACCGCCCCCCAGGCTGACATGGCCAGGACCGGCAGCAGCTTTTCCAGAATGGGCCGAAGCTTGGCCTCCCGCAGCGTGTCCACGTAGTCATAGTAGTTCCGAAGGTCGCTCTCCCCGGTGGCGTTCATCCCCGCCGGGGAGCGTCCGAACAGCTTGGTCACCGGAATCCGGGACGCGCCGGACAGGTCGAGGCACATGGAGTCGTAGACCTCCTGGAGCCCGGTGAAGGTGTACTGGGTATTCTTAATCTGGTCGCCCCGGTTGACCAACTGCATGCCGAAATTGGACTTCATCACGCTTTGGGCCTGCATCACGTTCCAGAACCGCCTCTGCTGCTCCCCGGACGTAACGGAAAAGAGCTGGTCCAGGTTCTGCACCTCCATGGTGTCCACGTTGGCCCGGAAGGTGAGCGCGGCCATGTTGGCGGCCACGTTGTCATGCTTAACCACATCATTGTATAGGGCCTCCACCTCGGACTCTCCCCAGTACAGCTCCGCCACCCGCTCCAGGAAGGGCAGGTCGCGGCCGGTGAACCGCACCAGCCTTGAGTGGTGCACCTTCGCCACCGTGTTCCCCCTGGCGTCGGTGATGGAGTAATAGGCGGGCACCGGCTCTCCGCCCTCGAATACCAGCTCCATACCGGGTACCACGCCCTGCCAGCGGTCGAGTATGTAAAGCCCTTGGAAGGTACCGGGGTAAATGCTCTCCAGCTCCAGCGGCTGGCCCAGCATCCCCTCCTGTCCGCGGATCATGATAAGTCCGGCGGCGCCGCCGTACAGCCTGCCCCACCGCAGTCCCTCGTTGACCCGCTCCCGGAGCGCCGTCACGCGCTGAACGCGATCCAGTTCCTTCAGGTGCTCCGGCCCCACCGCTCCGGCGGGAGCGAACCACTTCTTTGTCATGTCGTCCGGGATGATGCCCACCACGTTCTGTACTACCCAGTTGTCCCGGTAGAGGGAGTTGAGCAGGGCGTAGTTGTCCGTCATCCGGGTCAGCGGATACTCTGTGGCCTCCAGCGGCGACTGGGAGCCATAGCCCAGCCGGAACAGCGGGTTGGAAAATGCGTCTTGTACGCTCACCGCCTCGGTATTTGGTTGTGCGCCCCTGGGGCGGCTTTTATTGCGTCTGGACACTTACTCGAACCTCCAGTCCGGCAGTGAATTGATGTAATAGCGCAGGGCGTCCGGCCCGTGGTCCCGCTCCTTCAGGGGCTTCTCATCCCCCCGCTGGCCCGCCTTCTCGTCCCACAAATAGGTGCCCAGTTCGTCCAGCAGGCCGGCACAGGCTTCACTGACCAGAATTTTTCTGCGATGAAACAGGCTTCCGGTCTTGCGTATGCCATCCAGCACCTCATTTTCCGCCGGGATGACATACACCCCCCGCCGCCTCAGTTCCTCGATAAACGAGGCCGCCGAGGGATCTACGATCACCGCGCACCATTCCCTGCCCAGAAAGTCCAGAAGGTCGTCGGCATACTCCTGGTCGGTCTTCTGCCGGCGCTCCTTCCGGCTGTCCCAGCGGTACTCCCTGTCCACCCGGATCACTCCATCGTGGTCATAGATGTCCAGAAACACCGTAGGGTTGGCGGTACCGTAGTCACAGGCCACGGTTCTCTGGGAAACCCATTCCAGATCCACCGGGCGTTCCTGCGTCCGGTAGACATTCTCTGTCTGGTCAAACATGTCGTAGATAAGCCCCTCCGACATGACCCACAGGCCCAGAATGTACCGCTGGTAGAACACCCCGGCATACATGCTCCGGTATCTGGCCCGGGTGGCCTCGTCCAGCGCCGGGTTGTCCTCCATGGTGAAGTGCAGATGGAGGGCCTTGTGCTCCTCCGCCTTTAGAATCCACTCCTGCCGGAACCAGTGCTGCGGCCCCTCCGGGTTGCAGTTGAACCATAGCTTTGCCCCTGTCACGGAGCACCGGGCCATGGCCTGTTCCACAAAAGAGCGGGGCATCAGGGCCACCTCGTCCAGCAAAACCCCCGCCAGGGTGATACCCTGAATCAGCGTGTAGGAGCTCTCGTCCTTGCCGCCGAACAGGTAGAAGCGGTTCTCCCGCACCCCACGCCGGGCCGTAATTACATGGCCGGAGCGGCTGTAGGAAATGGTGAAGTTCTGCCGCAAATACTGCACCGCCAGAAGCGGCGTCACAATGTTGCGCTCCACCGCTCCTACCGACTTCCCACAGAGTGCAAACGCGCAGCCGTTGAAACGTCCCATTGCCCACAGGAAGAAGGACAACGACATGACTGAGGTTTTTCCCGACCGCACCGCGCCGTCACAGATCAGCGCGTCATAGCCGGTATAGGGAAACGCCATGATCTTCAATTGCTTCTCGCTGAACATCACAGCCCCCTTGCCAGCTCTTTCAGGCTCTCGGTCAAAGCATCGTCCTCAGTCTGGTTGACCTCAGGCGCCCCCTCCACAGGCTTATCACGCCATTGATCCGGCCGGCGGTTTTTGAGCCAGAAAATCTGCGCCGTGGTATCCGGCGGTACGGTCTTCGTCATCTGGATGACCTTCCGGCCGTCCTTTTCGCTGATCTCCACCCGCTCCTCCATGTACTCATAGCCCAAGGCCCGTTTTAAGAGGGCGTTTTCCACCTGGATATCCACGATTTCTTTGCCCTTTTTTAGGGCCTCACATATCTCACCATACGCGCTTTTCCATACATACAGCGTTTTCGCTGTGATGCCCATGTTATGGGCGATTTGCTCGTCGGTCAGCCCATCCCGGGCCCAACCCTCCAGCAGCAGGAGTCCGTCCGGCTCCAGCCACCGCTGATATTTGCCTTTTGCCACAACGGGCTCACCACCTCTCGGCGCAAACAAAATAAAAAGCCGATTTACCCCATCCGCGCATAAAATTCCTTATGCGCAACTGAGATAAATCGGCTTGGGCCTAACGCGTCTATGGACGGTACAAGGCGCCTTACGCTATATGATCAGTATAACCCGCCTCGGTTTGGTCTGTCAAGCTTTCGGCACCGCCCCGCCTGTCCGTGCGCCGCGGATTCGGGCCTTCAGCGCCTGCATCAGCGCCTCCTGTGTATCCCCCTTGTCATGTAGAGCCGCCACTACGGCCTCATCCATGCCGCCCTGCACCACCAGGTGGTGGGCAATGACCGGGTACCGCTGGCCCTGCCGGTGCAGGCGCTTATTGGCCTGCTGGTACAGCTCCAGGGCCCAGTTGGGGTAACCGTACCACACGATATGGTGGCCGCCGGCCTGGAGGTTGAGGCCGTAACCGCAGGAGGCCGGGTGGGCCAGCAGCAGATCCACCTCACCGGCGTTCCAGGCCTGCTCGTCGGCGGCGCTCTGGTACACCCGCACCCGCAGGCCGGAGTCCTTCAGCACCGCCGCCAGCCGGTCTCGCTCATGCTGAAACCAGTAGAACACCAGGGCGTGCTCCCCGTGAAGCTGTTCCACCACCTCCAGAAAAGCGTCCAGCTTGCAGGCATGGATCTCGACGGCCTGGCCGTCCTCGTCATAGACCGCCCCACTGCACAGCTGCAGCAGCTTTCCGTTCAGCACGGCGGCGGATTGGGCCGTGATGGTGGCCTCATCCACCCGCAGCAGCGTGTCCCGCTCCAGCTTGTCATAGGCCCGCTTTGCTTTGGCGTCCAACACAACGGGGACAATGTCCTCGGTGTAGTCCGGCAGGGTCAAATAGTCCTCCGCCTTCATGCTGACGCAGATGTCCGAGATGGCCTCCCGGATGCGGCGGTCGGCCCCGTCCTGCGGGCTGTAAGTACGATACTGCTGGCCGGGATAGGCCCGATCCTCCGTGAAGAACGCCTCCCGGTAGCTGGAAATGGTCTTGCCCAGCCGGGCTCCGCCGTCCAGCAAGTACACCTGGGCCCACAGATCCTCCAGCCCGTTGGGGGACGGGGTGCCGGTCAGCTCCACCAGCCGGCGGATGCGGGGACGCACCAGCTTCAGCGCTTTGAACCGCTTGCTCTGGGCGTTCTTGAAGCTGCTGCTCTCATCCAGCACCACCATGTCGAAGGGCCAGCCGTTGCGGTAGTAGTCCACCAACCAGGGCACGTTCTCCCGGTTGATGACCCAGATGTCTCCCGGGGTGTTCAACGCCCGGATGCGCTTCTGCGCGCTGCCCAGCACCGGGATGATACGCAGATGCTTCAGGTGATCCCATTGGGCCGCCTCGGCGTTCCATGTCGCCTCCGCCACCTTCTTGGGCGCCACCACCAGGCACCGGGCCACCGCCCAGCGGTTGAAATGCAGCTCGTTAATCGCCGTCAGGGTAATCATCGTCTTGCCTCAACCGAGGCCCATCTCCAGGAAAAGCCCCAGGGCCGGGTCGGCCACCACGCGGTCAATCGCGTATTTCTGGTACTCATGCGGGATGAACTTCATTGGGCATCACCTCCTTCCAGCCGATTACAGCAGTCCTCCAGGAACCGGGCCACCCCGGTCTCGCTTTTTACTTCGCAGGCATCCGCCCCCAGCCGTCGGAGCCGGGCCAGCTGCTGGCGCTGCATCGGGCTCAGCCGCCCGCCCTCCGCCTTCAGCTCCACGAAGATCACCCGCCCGCCCGGGAGAACCACCACCCGGTCAGGCACTCCCACATTTCCCGGGCTCACAAACTTATAGGCCACCCCGCCCAGGGCCTTCACTCCTCGGACAAGCCGGGCCTCAATCTCGGATTCTTTCATACTCATACGGGTATCTCCATTTTGAAGCCACGGGCCGCGCTGTAGTCCATGGCCTCCCCAGCGGTTTTGAAGTACCTTCCGCTGCCCCGATATTCTACGCACCACGGGGCAGGGTCGTCCGCTGGGTATTGGCTCCGCATCAATATGGCCGCTTCTCTCGCGTTTTGGGGCCAGATGGCCACGACCGCAAAACGGTCTAAATTCAGCCCATCCCACAAATAGTCCGTCAGTCTTTTCATTTCCGATCTTCCCCTTCTTCTGTATTTTTTGAGGGGTAAAAGATTGCCGGTTTTCCTATATACGCATGTGCGCCACGTGGGCACGACGCGCATATACGCTGTAAACATCGTTATTTTGTTCTATATATATAAAATCTTTTACCCTTTTACTTTTTTCTCGTATCCATTGCGGTGCAATATGTCCAGCGGTAAAACTTGTGGTAAATCTTGTGCTTTCCCAGTTTTATACATTTACCTGATATCTTTTACCTAATTCGCGTCTTTTACCGCTTTTCGGTTGTTCATTTCCGTTCATAGCACCCTTGGTTCCCATACGGTTTTCCGGCTTTTGCGACCCCAATATGGGTCCATCCGGGTGCCCGCGCTAGCAAGCCGTTGATCTCCCGCGACTCCCGCTGGCGCATATCCCCCCGCTGTTTTCCCAATGCCTCGCACCAGATCTCGATGGCGCAAACTCGGCCTCTGGGGGCCAATGGCCCATCATATTTAACCCCGCCGCCGCGCCACGACTGCCGTTGTGGAAGATCCCACTTCGGCCAGTCTGCCGGAAGTTCTTCTCTCAAAAAGTCCACGATGATGCCCTCCCACGGATGTTGCTCCCGGTGGGCCTCCTGTACGGTCCGGGCTTCTTTCTCTAGATCCTGAGGTAAGTAAAGAGCTTCTCCGAGTTTCCAATAGGCCATTGCTTCCGCCCAAAGCTGATCTCGCTCTTTCGCAAGCTCGGATCCCACATCCTTCTTCCTCGGCTGCTGGTCAATATCCACCGGCCAGAATCGACGGTTCCCGGTCGTGTCGGTTAGGCACTCTTTGGTATTGGACGTGCCAAAAAAGACGCACTGGCGGGGCCGGTCGATGGCATAACGGCCATAGGCCGCCCGATAGTAATCGCTTCGCTTAGACAGAAACATTTTAACCGCGTTTATTTCTGCTTTCGCCAGCGCCTGCATCTCAGCTACCTCGTTGATCCAGGTACCCTGGATGGTCTCCATGGAGTCCTTATCCCCGAAGGTGCGCAGGCTGTCACTGAACCAATCCCCGCCCATTATCATGAACACCGTGGACTTATAGCGCCCCTGCTCTCCAACCAGCACCAGCATGGTATCGTACTTGCGGCCCGGGGTCATAATACGCGCCACGGCAGCCACGAAGGATTTCCGGGTCACGGCCCGAGTATAAGGAGTGTCCTCTGCCCCCAGATAGTCAATAAGAAGGGTATCCAGCCGAGGCACGCCGTCCCAGGTCAGCCCGTTCAGGTAGTCCCTAACCGGGTGGTATGCCTGGTCGCTGGCGCAGGCCGCAACAGCGTCCAGGATGTCGTTTTTTGCTATCTTCCCGAAGAAGGGCTCCAGGTATATACGCAGTTGGGCGGCGTCGTCATCGCTCCAGGTCTTGGCGGTACCAGGGCGCACCCAGGGTAGCTCTCCGTCCACGTCAATACGGCCAGAGAATAGATTCAGCCGCAGCCGCCCCTTCAGCTTGGGATTACGCTCCAGCGCGGTACGAAGGTTCTTCATGGACTTGATGGGCTTCCCCTGGGTGTCCACGTCCATGACTGGAGGCCTGCGCCAGCTCCCATCGTCTTCATCGTCCGGCTCTGATACAGGGCCAAACGCCTCTTGGGCCTTCTCCCAGCGTTCATCGCTCAGCAGACCGACCACAGCTTCATCCGCCACGGCCAGCTCGCACATGGCTTTATAGCTGGGCAACTGGTGAACCAGCGTCCCCGGTTTGGCCTCATCGTCCAGCCCCTCAAACCTGTGCAGCCGCACCAGGTCGAAGGCGTTGACCAGCTTCCCGCCGCAGGGGTCGGTGGCATGGTGGGAGTACAGGAACTTCCCCCCGTCGTAGAGCACCGCGCCGCCGGTGGTGGAGCCGCCGGTGAAGGTGTAGCGCCCCGGGGTGTCCGTCTCCTCGTAGACGCCGGGCAGGAACTTGTCCATCGCCGCGGGCACGTCGTACACACGGCAGAAGGCGCCCACAACGCCGTGTTTGGTCTCCGGGTCTCCCTGCTTGGCCGCCAGCCGCGCCGGCGCCGCAGCGCCCGGGCAGGCGGGCCAGGAGGCCACGTCCCGCCAGTCCACATAGGTGGCCAGCAGGCCGTCTACGGACAGCATAGGCTTGTCCGCGGGGTAATAGACGTACTGCCCGTCGGCGCACACGCTGGGCCAGTACATGAGCCGGGACGCCTCAAAGGTGGAGGGGTCGGCCAGCTCCATGCCGATCATGTCGGCCATGCGCCGGGCGCATGGCTCGTACTCGTCGGCGGTACAGGTGCGGTCCAGCGGCAGCAGCACCCGCAGGCGGGGGGCGTCCGGGCGGTGCTTGCGGGTGGAATAGATGCAGTAGCCGCACCCCAGGGCCTCCACCCGCCGCACCACGTCGTCCGTGCCGCCGGCGGGGATGCTGTCCAGGTCGAGGGTCAGCACATCCCGGCCGGTAACGGCTCTGGCCTTCCGCCGGGGGCCGTTCAGCGTGCCGGCGACATAGCCGCCCACGTCCTTCAAATTGTCCTGCTGGCCCTTTGACAGGGCCAGATACTCCGCCATGGTCTCCGTGCTCTTGGCTGGCAGCCGCAGGCGGTCGTAAAGCTCCGAGAGTGTCAGCGTCTGGGCCTGCCAGTTGGTGGCCCGCCGGCTGGCACCCACGGAGATGGTAATTTGTCTGTCGTAAAGCATCCTTTTCAGTCCTTCTTAAAGAACGGGTTCACCCACCCGTCCGCGTTCAGCGGCAGCCCCTCCGCCCAGTGCGGCACCTGCCGCATGATGTGGATAACTTCCTCCAGGCTGTCCCAGCCCGGCGGCGCGTCAATGACCACCTCGTCATGGATGTGGAACACCACCGGATATCCGGCGGCCTCCAGCCGGTCTATGGCCTCCGCCAGACAGTCCCGGGCGGCAGCCTGAGTAATATTTTCCGCCAGCTTTCCGCCGTACGTCTCCACGACCTCCCACTTCTTGGTGGTCTGGTTCATTCCCCAGTAGCAGAGAGAGGGGCGGCCAAAGCGGTTGACCCCCATGTGGGGCTTGGCATAGTACAGCTTCCGGCCATTTGGCATGCGGATTGTTAGAAAGTCCAGGTCATTCTCCGGGTCCAACTCCCGGGCGAAGGCCAGACGGCCACCCCATAGCTCAATGGCCCGGCCGGTGTTGACTGCCTCCCGGGCCGCCGCCTCCACTGTGTTCCAGAACTGCACGATAGCGGGGTTGGCGTTGCGCCACCGCTCTACAATGTCGGGCAGGTCTTCCTCCGGGATGCCCATGCGCAGAGCCCCCATGCTGACCAGGGAGCCGACGCCGCCCTGGTAGCCCAGGGCCAGGGTCGCCACCTTGCCCTTCTGGCGGTAGCTGTATTCCGGGTTTCCCTTCTTGATAGTCTCGATGGGTACGCCGAACATCTGGGCCGCAGCGGCCTCGTAGATTTTCCCGTGGGTGCGGAACACCTCCAACACCCACTCCTCGCCGGCCAGCCACGCGATCATGCGGGCCTCGATGGCGGAGAAGTCGGCGTCCACCAGGGTGCGCCCCGGGGCGGCAACGAAGGCCGTGCGGATGAGTTGGGACAGAGTGTCAGGTACCGAGCCGAACACCACCCGCAGCCCGGCGGCCCCCCGGCGCCTGACCAGATCCCGGGCCAGCGGCAGCAGGGCCCCGTCTATGTAGGTGCGGGGCAGGTTTTGAGGCTGGACAATTCGCCCCGCCCATCGTCCTGTCCGGTTGGCCCCGTAGAATTGGAGCAGCCCGCGCACCCGGTTGTCGGCGCAGACGGCGGCCGTCAGGGCGTTGTACTTCTTGTTGCTGGTCTTGCCCAGCTCCTGCCGGATCTCCAGCACCCGCCGGGCCTTATCCCCGGCCAGCTCCTTTCCCAGCAGGTCAGCCACGGTATCCTTGCGCAGGTCTGCCACCTCCTCACCGGTCTCTTTCTGAAGCCAGCGGGTGAGCTGTGCTACACTGTTGGGGTTATCCAGCCCTGTGAGCGCCACCGCCTCGGCGATATACGCCCGCCGGGTCTTGGCGTCCAGCTCCAGAGCTCCATCCACCAGGGCCGTGTCCACAGCCACGCCCCGGGCGTTAATGATCTGGTCGGTCACCCATTGGGCCTGCACCGTGTCCGGCACGGGGAAATTGGACAGCCGGCGCTCAATCTCCATCTCGGTCACCACGTCCTGGCCGTTATAGGTCTTGAACAACTCCCATTTGGCCGAGTCGTGTTGGGGGAGGTTGCGGGTGCGGCCGCCGTTGCTTCGGGTGGGCTTGCATGGCGTGCAGAAGTAACGGACCAGCGCCTTGCCTGCCGCCAGCTTCTGCTTGTCCTGTGGGAGCCCCAGGGCCTTGCCGGTGGCGTCCAGGCCGGCGGTGTAGCCGCAGTAGAGCCCGTGGAGCATGGTGCAGCGCCACTGCGGGAGCCACTTCTCCGGCGGGTAGCTGTTGTTTTTCTCCAAGTGGAAGAACCGGCTCAGGCAATACCATTCGAAAGCGGCGTTATACGCGTGCTTGATGCAGGCCGGGTCAAACAGCCAGCGGATGACCTCCGCCGGCAGACGGGCCTCCGGCTGGGTCAGGTCGACCACCTGGACGGGAGCCCCGTCGAGACTGTACGCAAACAGGAGGATGGCAAAGACCGGGCTTTGCGCATAACGGTAAAGCCCGGCCTTGCCGATTTCCTGGTCGCTGTACGTCTCGATGTCAATACTGAGATGATGTACTGCGTCCATATTGCATCAAAAAGGCAGTCCGGTGATCGGGTCGACATTGCCCCAAGCGGCCGTGCCGTAGCCGCCGGGGGTTCCCTGGGCCGCCGCCGGTGCGGCGGCCACCGGCTGGAACGCCTCCTGCGCGGTCACACGGCTTCCGAGGGGATCGCCGTCCCCGGTCTTCTGCACGCCGTTCAGGCCACAGCCGATCCCTTTCTTGCCTGCGCTGTTGTAGGCGAAGAAGTTGACGTTCACGTTGCCCCACATTCCGCTGTAGACCTGGGTGGGGTCGATGATGGGCTGCACCTGGGCGTCTACCACAAAGGGAGCCTGCTTGCTGGAGGCGGTAAACACCCAGCAGCCCCGGCACTCCTCGCCAAAGGCACTGCCGTCGCTGGGCCGGGGGCCGTCGCCATCATGGACGCAGATGGCCGGCTGGGGCGGCCGGATGCCGCTCCACTTGGCGGAAACGCCCGCCTCGATGGCCGCAGCCACCGCCTGGTCAATGGCGGCCTTTGCCGCTGTGTTGGTCTTGGGCACCAGGACGGTGCAGCTATATTTGGGCCCACCCTGGGGATTATTGTAGGGCGCCTTGGGCTGAAACAGGTTGCAATAGGAAAAACGGACTCCGGTGATGGTGATAGGCATAATTACTTGTCCTCCTTATGTTTGTCATAGTTCTGCTTCGATGCTGGTCTTCAGCCGGGTTAGCATATCCGCCGCGTGGGTTTTGGCAGCTGCTCCAGTTGTTCCGGTCAGACAGTCGATGATACTCTGTAATGCGTCCAACCAGTCCTGCGCCATACGGTGCCAGTGCTCCAGGCTCTGCTCATAGACCCCAAGGTCGGTCTCCGCTCTGGCCTCCTCATAGATATTCCGGCCAGTCAGCTTTTCAACCATAGCCGCCGCCTGGTCGCCGGCATACTCCCGGATAATGCGCTCCAGCGTGGTGCTGCCCAGGATGGTATGCATCTTGCCGTCCGGCGTGACGAGGGTATCAGGCATCTGATGTCACCCCCTGGAACGCCGCCTCTGCCGGCGAATAGGGCGGGCGCTTGTCGCTCTCCGGCGCCAGAGTCGGCTTGCCGGGCTTCTTGACCACCAGGCCGAAGGACGCCTCCTCGAAGGGCTTCTTCCCCAGGGCCTTCTCCAGCCCTGCCACGCTGGCGGGTTTGCGCTCCCACAGCAGGGCCTCCGGGATGCCCCGCTCCTGCAAGGTGGCGAAGGCGGTGTCCTGGTCGGCCCACTCCCGGCTGCTCCGGCCCTCCACAGCCTTCCACCCGGCGATTTGATGTCCGTGCAGGGATGCCGTGAGCGCGTAGTCCTTCAAATCCTTCACCCACGCCTCCAGTTCCAGCGCCCGGGTGAGTACGTCGCCGACCTGGGCGTCGGTGAGGACGGTGTCCTTCGCGTCATAGCCGTCCCCCTCCGGTACAGCTCCCTTCCGCGCCTCCAGCTCCAGCATCTTGGCCGCCCGGGCGGAGCACCGCGCCCGGGCCCGGCAGAACCGGCACCACTCGCCCGGGGCAAAGTCTCCCTTCCCCTCCCAGGCCAGGGCGGCGGCGGGCTTGACCACCTTTTCGCCCCACTCCCGCAGGGCCTCCACTGTGGTGTCCCACTCCCGGACGCCCCCGGCGTTGGGCTGGACAATGGAGAGATGCACCTCCCGGATGGTGTCTCCGTAGATGGGCGCATAGACCTTCAGCGCGCCCAGGGCATAGAGCATCATCTGAGGGTTGGCCTCGGCCTCCACCAGGACGCCGGCTCCATTCTTATAGTCCACCACGCACATCCGGCCCGCGCCGATGATGATGCAGTCCGCAGTACCAAAGCCCTCGGGCACGTAGTCCCCGAAGTCCACCCGGGTCTCCAGGGCCACGAAGGGCTGCACGGAGCCGTAAGACATGGCCAGAGCCTTCAGGTGCTCCAGATAGGTGTCTGTGGCGGCATCCATGCCCTTGTCGTAGTGGGGATCCTCTTTCAACTTCTTCAGCCGGGCGTTGAACGCCCGGTTGCTCATGGGCTCCACGAAATACTTCCGGGCCTTCAGCTCCGCGATGGCGTGGGCCAATGTGCCGGCGGCGGCGTACTCGCTGGCCGTGTCGGGGAACTGCTCCCCCAGCCGGGCGGAGGGCGGGCACATCAGCCACCGCTCCGCGCTGCTGGCCCCGAGAAGGGCGTGTTTCTCAGGTGGCATCAGAGCTTCGCCCCCAGTCCCCGCAGCTCCGTGGCGAAGGCGCCCAGCTGCTCTGGCTTCAGCTGTGTGATGGCCTGCGCGCCGTACTTCTGGAGGAGCGCCAGCAGCTCCGGCATCTTTGCCGCGTCCTGGGACACCAGGTCGGCCCCGGCCTTGCCGATCTGCTCCACGGTGTATGCAGGCGTGGCGGCCACCGGCGCAACGGCGGGCGCATTACCAGGGGGCGTCACCTGGGGGCCAGCTACCGGAACAGCAGCCACGGGGGCCGGTGCAGGGTTTACCAGGGCTACAGGCGCAGGTGTAGGGTTTACCGGAGCCGATACAGCGGGTGCCGCAGGAGCCATGGGCGCGGTCAGGGCCGTGTCCGATTTGGACACTTTGCTCTCCTCTACCTCCAGCATATGGGTGGCCGCCGCATGAACTTCCTGGTTCTTCATGCAGTGCATCCCGAAGGCTGTCACAGAGGCCAGGGCCTCCAGCGGGGTGGTTCCGGTGATTTTAATTTCAATCATGGTTTTCGTACTCCTTTCTTAGCAGTTGAACATTGTAGAAACTGGCGGCGGCTTGGAAGCCTCGCAGGGTAAGGGCGTCCATCGTGTAGTCTCCAACACCGTACCCATTGAAGAAAAATCCGGGTCTACTGGTGTTCATCTTTCGGGCATGCTCTACGGCATCCCCACCAAACAGCGCCGCGGCCCGGAAATCTGGTACGCAGTTTTCCGTCCCCATCAGTACGGCCTCCTGCTCAAACAGGCCCTTGACCTGCTCCTTATTCAAAGGGCGGTTCATGCTCTCACCCCCTTCCGACTTCCTGCCAGAAAGACCGCCATGGAATCAAGTGTTTTCCGGGGGCACTTCTGCTGATTTAACAAAGCGGTGAGCCGTGCAAAGTTAGGGTATTTCTCCTCGCTGGTCATGCTCTGACCCTCCTCCGCCCCCAGTCTCACAGCATCACGGCGGCCTTGTTCATAAGCCTGGTGTCTCAAGCGCACGACCTTATCAATGCGTCCCTGCACTACGCCAGCAAATTCTCCAAGGCTACGTTCAGCGTCAGAAATTGCCGCCGCCAAGTCTCCAGGGGCCCCCTTGCCCTGCAACCCATCACAATACGCTCCATTCATCGCGCCCAAGATCGCACGATAAGCATCCTCCACCAAAGCGTCTGGATGCAGTTCTTGTCGCATTTCAGCGACCTTTTTTTCTACGTCGATAGGACATTTCATACTTGACAGTCTCCTTCAAGCCCTCTAAAATAAGGGCGGATCAACTTTTCTTTTCCCTTTAGGCCGCTTGGTGTTGCTACACCGGCGGTCTTTTTTCTTGAAAAATTCGCAAGCGGTTGGGAATTTGAAAAGGTGATAAAATTTGTGTCCCTTTGTGCTGGGGGTAGTTCCCCATTCGATAGGCCGCATTTCAAATGCAACCCTTTTGACCTCGTCCATCCTTTTTTCACAGGATCACTCAAAGAAAAGGACTGCGCCGGTCTGTTCCTCGAAAATCTCGCAGTTCGTCAGGCCCATTGCTCTGATTTCACGGTCGCCGTCGGCCAGCTCCACTAGGGCAAGGCAGGCGACGGGCTGCGCTGTCCCTCCGTCATACCCATACATGAGGTTAGAGGGGGCGGGGATAATCTGAATAATCGTTTCGTTCATGGTTCAGTTCTCCTTTTTTTATGTGTGAATTTTTGTGCATTTCCATCCAGTCTTCAAGGCGCTGCGTCACCAGTCAGCCGGAGTGATTAGGGCGATGGCGGCTCTCATTGCGGGTTCTTATAAACTCACCACCTTCATACCCGGCTTGTACTGAAATCTTCTGATCTGAACGACTTCCGCGCGCTCAACCGGCTTGACCGCTTGAGCCGCCAGATACCTCTCCACTTCGTCCTCTTTGAAACGAATGCACCGCCCAACCCGGTATCCGGGAAGTCCGTTCGGCTTCGTAGTCAGTCGATAAATGGTGTAAATACTGACTCCGAAACGTTCGGCCAGATCCTGGGCCGTCAGCATTGATTTTTGGTTCATAGTGACTCCGCCCTTCTTATCCCATAAAGCCTGTTCTGCAATGCTCATTCCTTCTTGTAGACAACCGCATAGTTCTTCCCGTTGACCGTGATCGGGCTGGGCCTGCCGTGCGCCTCAATCCATGCCCGCACCTTCTCGACCACGCTTTCGGTATACTGGTAATCTACGCCGTCGTGCCCGTTGTTGCAGTAGGGAAGCCGTTCGCGCTCGTCCTCCGAGATATCCAGCGTGGAGATAATCGCACCAATGGCCTGGGCATGGGGCACCTTGCCGCCGGATGCCTTGGAGTAGACGCCCAGCTTTTCGGCAATAGCGCCTTTATCATAGGTCTGCTTCATATTTTGGAAGGCCATGCGGGGGAGGTGAATCCCATCCTCGGAATAGAAATCGCTGAGAGCCATTGCCTGATACTCTGGCTTGGTGCCCGCCCGGTCGTAGAGCTTTTGAAGGAAACTCGCCGCCCGGTTCTTGGCGTTGAGCAGCATCGCCGTGGCCCGTTTGTCGGCGGCGGCCAGCTCCTCCGGGGTCTTACCGTTCTTTGCGGTCTTTCCGCCGATAGCGGCCTTCTCGCGCTCCTCCATGATGTTGAAGCGGGTTACATACAGGGCAGTGAACTTCGTCCCCTTCTCGCCGGTGAGCTTGTTGGCGATGAACTCACAACCCTTCTTGGTAACGAGGAAGCAAGGGAGTTCCCGACCGGTGCTATCGGTATAAGTACTGGGGATGAAAAATTCGCTCGGCTCAATTTTGAGCTCAGCCGCACTCAGCCCAACTTTGGGCTCAGTGCCCTGTTTCATGTTTTCGATATACCCATTGATGTCTCGAAGAAGATGCCTGTGCTGTTTGCCTACCATCTCAGCCACTTCGCGGCTGTCCAGGGTTTCCGCTTCTGCGGGGTTGTAGTTCTTGATGTCGTCCATGATGTTCTCCTTTCCAAATAGTCCAGTTTATTACCCTTCTGATTTGGTATTCTGACTCTGCATAGAAATGATTTGTGCAAGCGCGCCCTTAAATCGCCCGGCGGCCCCATTCCAACCGTTGCGCCACCCACTGTCTCGTGCTAAAATCAAATTGGCAAGCCAGATGGGAGGTGAAACTTTGAAAACAGATAAAGAACTTGCTGTGGAGCTTATGGGTAATTATCTTCGGGCCGTTTATTCTCAGGAAAAAATGAAGGCCCTTGACCCAGAAGGCTTTAAGAAAATTTTGAACGCCTGCTATGACGCCGTTAAGTCTCTCCCAACTGAGTAAGCGGGTCTCGCACTTCTTTCAGTCGGTCGGCTATCTCACACATAGCCGCTGACAGCTCCTCCAGATTCTCCGGCTTGCTTTCCGAAACCTCGGCCAGTAGCTCCAACTGCTTGCCGAGGATTTCTTTTACCTTTGTGCTGCCCATCAGGTTCACCCCCTTTCTTACTCACCGTCCGGTTTATCGGACTTGCTCTGTGGTATTCTGGCGCTGATCAGAAACAAGTCTTCCAAGAGCGGCGTTCAGCTTTTCCTCCGCGCCCTTTGGCTCCTTGTGTCCGTTAAGTACAACACTGAGATACTTTGGGTTCCAGCCGACCTCAGCGGCAAGCTGCTTGGCCGTGACTCCGGCCAGGTGCATCTTGCCCAGCAGGTCAGCAGTCCACTTTGCAGGCATACCATTGTCACCTTCTTTCTGTTTTGGTAGAATAGCCTCGTAAGGAGGCGTAAAAATGGAAAACGAATTAGTTAGCATTTTGTCTGTTCAAGTATCTATCATTGCTTCGGTGGTATCCATTATCGCAGTTACAATTTGCTCGGTTATTTCAGCTGTAATAACTCAGCGAGGGGCTAAGAGCACAAAACAAACCGAGCTGATTTTCCATGAAATGATTACCGCCTATTATGATTTGCTGCGTGCTGGAGGTGAGTTTTCCGATGTAACCAGTCAAGAGCAAGTCACAAGATTTACAGATGCCTATACACGCGCATTGCTCTTTGCAACCCCAAAGACCAAAGAGTTAATACAGGAATACAGAGACAGCATCACAAAAATATCGGTGTTGAAACTAAATCCGCCTGAGGATTTTATGGAACAGGTTCGCCAACACGAAGATCTGTCTACTGATTTAGTCAACGCTATGCAAAAGGATTTACGAAAGTAAATCGTGGAACATAACAACCAGCAACACAACAGCTAGGACCAAGGCCGGGGCGGCAATCAGCCATGACTTATTGCTCTCCGGGTCTTCTTTTATTAGGTGACACGCTATCAAAGCAGCAACCATAAACGCTAATGACATGACTAGATAAATCAGTAAACGAACTGTTATCAACTCATACACCCCCCTTCCCTCGTTGTTTCTCTAATACTGTCCCCTAGATTTAGACCACCTCCAAAACTTTGCCTTGCTTTTTGGGCAAGGATACGAAAGTTAGTTTTTTGAGATATTGCAGTTGACTTTGGTTAGCTATCAGGGTACAATATAAGTGCCAGCAAACATTGCACCACTGATAACTGCCAAAGTTTGAACCCCCCCTCAAAAATAACTTGGGTAAGTTCACATCTATATGATATCTTACTTAGGTTAGATTGTCAATGGGTTTTTCTAACTTCGGTTAGTTTTGGCGTTGTCACCAAAAACCGGAGGTAGTAATTATGTTTTTTGACATATTCAAATTGCTATGCGAGAAAAAAGGAGTTAGCCCCAAAAAGGCAACAGAAGATATTGGACTTAGTAACTCAATTACAACTAAATGGAAAAAAACAGGAGCAACTCCGAAAGGTGACACACTCCAGAGGATCGCCGACTATTTCGGCGTCACCACCGATTACCTCCTGACTGGAGAAGAAACAAAAAAAGCGCCCACCCAGGATGGTGAGCGCGGCATTGACGAGCAAAATCTAAAAGTCGCTTTTTTCCGTGGAGCAGACCCCACATTGACGGACGAGGAGATAGATGATATGTGGGATGATGCAAAAGACCTGAGAGACCTTTTGATAATGAAAAAAAGGCGGGAACGCGATGGCAAGTGAGCTGTACGACCTGTATGGAGAAGCCGACAAAGACGGTATAGCTGTTTTTTGGCTTCCCATGAAAGTAGACCAATCTATGGCGATTCAGACGGAAGATGGTTGCTGTGCTATTGGGATAGACCCGTGGAAGATGGACACGGTTGCGAAGGAAAAAGTCTCTCTGGGGCATGAGCTGGGTCATTGTAAAACTGGGAGTTTCTATAACCCGTTTGCTAAATTGGATGTGAGACGCAAGCATGAGAACCGAGCCGACAAATGGGAGATAAAGCGGCTTATTCCTGTGGATGACCTAGACGAAGCCGTGGCTGATGGACATACAGATCTGTGGGATTTGGCTGAATATTTTGGTGTGACTGAGGACTTCATGCGCAAAGCCGTCTGCTGGTACACGCATGGGAATCTTGCGACGGAGCTATATTTCTAGGGGGGTTTACACATGTTAGGCGAAAAAGATTTGCAATCCATTCAGACCATGATTGACGCATCCATCCGGGCGTCTGAAAAGCGTATGATTGCCTATTTTGACACGGATGTCATGCCGAAGTTTGACCTGCTGGCGGAGGGCCTGCAAGGCGTGCAGGCAAAGCTCACCCCCATGACCAGAATCGAGGCCATAGAGGACGACGTGGCTCTCTTGAAACAGGTGATCCGCTCCATGAGCAAGGAACTGGCCGAGCTGAAAAAAGCACAGTAAAAAACCACTCCCGGAATACTCCAAGAGCGGCGGCCTTGACAATCGAATACAAGACGGTTTATAATAGGTGTAGAAGGGCGTTGCAACAAGCGGTTAGCCCAGAAAGTGAATCAATTTCTTAAAGAAACCGTCACCGGCCAGGGTGGCGGTTTCTGCGTTTTACGATAATCGTCACCGTGAAGGCTCCGATATGTAACGTAATCCGCATGGGCCTCACCCCCTTTCGGGAGGTGTGGCTAACCGCCTGCCGTTGTGCAACGCCAAAAATAGGATAGCATATCGTTTGACAAAAAGCAAGAGAAACCGCCCCCGGTGCTACCAACACCAGGGACGGCTCACATAGAGGGTGATAAGGTTTGACAGGCCCATATCACCCTCTCATATTATCATACTTGTGGGAGGGATTCAAGATGGCAAGACGCCCCGAGTTCTATTTTGATGAAAAGACCGGGTACTACCGTAAACGGGTCAAGCTGCAAAGCGGTGCCTACAAAGACGTTCGCGCCAAGAGTAAAGAGGAACTGCGGGCCAAGCTCTACGACCTGGAGACTGCCCAGCGGATGGGGGTCATCTTGGATGACAAAACGACCGTTGCCCAGCTTCTGGCACAGTGGTATACGAACCGGAAGGATGGGCTTTCCTACTCTCGCCGACGGGACTACGTGAACGCCATCAACAACCACATCTGCCCCATCATCGGAGGGTATAGGTTAAGGTCCGTCAAGCCGGAGGACTGTCAGCGTGTCATGGCGGCCCTTGCCAGCAAGTCAAACTCTCTCCAAACCAAGGTGCTGGGCGTCATGAACATGGGGTTTGACTGCGCGGTGGAAAATGGCTTGATTTTCCGTTCGCCCTGTGCCAAAATAAAGGCGGGTGGTGTCCCCACCGAGGAGAAGGTGCCGCTGACACCCGAGCAATGCGCCGCTCTGGAGGATGCCACAAAGGGCACCCGCGCTTATCTCTTCGTGCTGATCGGCCTTTACACCGGCCTACGGCGAGAGGAGATCTGTGGCCTGCGCTGGAGCGACTTGGATCTCAATGCCGCCGCCCCCCACCTCACCGTAAACAACGCGGTGCGCTTTGACGGTGGAAAGGGTATCTTCCCCTCCCCGCTCAAAACGAAAGCGGCTCACCGTACCATTCCTCTGCCCAGCAAGCTGGCGGACGCTCTTCGCGCTGCAAAGTCCAAGAGTAATAGCGTCTTCGTCGTTCCCGCAAAAAATGGTTCAAATGCTAGTCTCCAGACTGTACGTAATCTCATGGCAATTATCGGGCGGCGCACAGTCAAAGCTTCAGCGGCCACCTCTGAGAAAGAGGCTAAAAAGCGCGGCCCACAAATCCAGCAGACGCTGGACTTCAAGGTGACTCCGCACTTGCTTCGCCATACTTATATCACACGTCTTTGCCAGTCCGGCATGGACATCAAGAAGATACAGTATCTTGCCGGGCACAGCGATATAAAGGTCACTCTCGGCATCTATAGCCACGTGGTCGGCAACACACCTGGTGAGCTGATAGGAGCTGTGGAAAATGCCTTTTCGGGGCAAACTTCGGGGCAAACCGAAAAATGTCAACAGGAGAAAGTGCTAAGTATCAATGGATAGCCGGGTTTTGTTTTTCTTGCTTCACACGCAAGGGGTCACAGATTCGAGTTCTGTCGTCTCCACCAGAACAAAACCCTGTAGTCTCAATGACTACAGGGTTTTTTGTCTTGTTTTCTCATATATTCTACGTGCACTATTTAGCAGGATTTCGGGGCATATCTCGGGGCTTTGGGGGCAATTGTGGGGGCACAATCTTTCCTCTCTCATAAACAAGCGAGGCCCTCCTGCTCGAGCTAGAGGGCCCCCTTTTACACACGACACATCCCGTAGAAAAAGAGAAAGGATGATCGTCGTGCCCATATCCTATTTCATGTTCAGGCGAAAGAAATACGCCCCGGAGATCGGCACATACTATAGCTACGATATCGTAGTATATGGCCTTTTGCACCAAGGCCCTGTGCAGATTCTCCAGGACGTATCGACCGATGCGGAACGGGTCTTTCGCATGGTCATGGCATTTAATAGGTATAGCCTCTCACCACTGCACCTAAAGGACGCCGTGTTGGACATGTTAGAGTAATTCCTTGCCGGGCGGGGTTGAGCCCCCCGCCCGGTTTTTATAAATTTATACTGCGTCATTTATGCGTCATATCTAAGTCAAAGTTTAGCCTACTGCATATACTTTTGTCAAGGACTTTTTGCAGGAGGCCACCATGAAAGACAACCTGCCCCGCTATACACTTCGGATTAACCGTATCACGCTTGATAAACTAGAATACATTGCCAAATTTAATGGGCGCAGTAAAAACCGGGAAATAGAGTGGCTAATTCGCCGTCATATTGCCGACTTTGAAAAAGAGCACGGACGAATCGACTTATCAGGAAAGGACGGCACCTAAATTTAAGTGCCGTCCTCTTTCTTGTCTATTTACTTTCTCTCTGGTCACCGCCGCCCAGCTTGTCCCCCGCGCCGTCCACGGTGGACTCCAGGGCGGCGATGGCCTTGCGGAGCCAGGCGGGTACAGGCGCACCGAGGGCACCGATGTTCTCCACAATGCTCCCCAGCTCGGTCATGATATACCAGACCAGCACTAGAACACTCACAAATACCTCATACTGGAAGGGCATCTCCAGGGCGGGGATGTTGGCTAGAATCAAACCGATCACCCCGTCCAGAATGGCGCCACGGCCCCCAGCTTGTGCCACAGGCCGTCCCTTGCCACCTTAGACGACCACTCCCCGGCCCGGAGGGCGGCGGCGGTGCCGGTGCCGTAGTCGAGCGCCATACAGAGCAGCCAGGCAAGCACCAGCCAGCCAAACCAGCCCCACAGGGCCGTCAGACCGCCCAGCACGGCGGCGACCGCCGCCTTGAATCCGTTGATATGCTCCATATCAATCGTCCTCCCTTACATAATCCGCCGTTTTCCCGATCAGGGCCTCCACAGTATCCTTGGAGTAGTTCCCGGCTTTCCAGTAGTCGGGCTGGTCGATAATGCCGACATTAGCCAGCGTGTCCACGTCGGTGTCCAACTTGGACACATTCGCCGCCTCGCCCCGGCAGAGGCCCAGGAATGCCTCCCAGGCCCGGGGGGTGGCCCGGATGGTCTTGGGGCAGTCCTTGCCGTTCCAGTGGTTGTGCTGGACTACATTGTCCAGCGGGATGCCGTGCTCCTCCATAAGCAGCCTCACTAGCGCGGCGGCGTTGGCCTTGGCCGCCTCGAAGTCCCCTCCGGCGTTGACGCAGATCTCGATGCCGATGCTGGTGGCATTGCCCGGCCCGTCCTTGCCGTCCCCAGCATGATACGCCGTCTCATAATCGGGCAGGTGCTGGACAATGGCGTGGTCGTCCACGGTGTAGTGCCAGCTCACCAGATCATCCTCCCCGGCGGCGCTGTCCAGGTAGACCCCGTGGGCCGCGGCGTCGGCGCCCTTGGCCGCGTTGCCGGTCTCATGGATTGTGATGTAGGTGTCCGGGTTGGTGTCCCTGCCCGGCCGGTTTTTGCGCCCGTCGGAGATGATATGCTCCTGGATGGCGAGGCCCGTGTCAGTGGCCCTCTGAGGGCCCTCCACGGCCTCCAGATAGGCCAGGGACACCCAGCCCTTGGTCGTCCTGCCCCAGCCGTCCCGCTTCTCCAGAACATCCACCACGGCCCCGCAGGGGTACGCCCCCACCTTGCCGTAACTGGTGCCGGGGCCGCTGCGGATGTTGACGCCGATGCTGGGCGTCACGGTATACTTGCTCATAGGCTTGTCCTCCTGTTCCGGCGGCGTCTCAGTACCGCCCTGCTTGAGATACACGCAAATCCAGTTGTGCACCTTGCGGCTGGCGGTGATGCGCTCGCCGCCAAAGTCACACTGGCTGGAGCCGCCCCCATCCAGCATGACGGCGGAGGACCAGCCCAGCCCGGCCAGCTCGTCCCGCAGAGTTTCCGGCGTGGCTGCGTCTCCGGTCCCATCGCCAGAGCAATAGAGGGCCAGACTGCCACCACGCAGGCCAATGGCGCTGCGCCCCCTCTTGCCTCCCTGGGCTGATCCGTAGGAGGGCTTATCCACCGGCTTGCCGGAGGTAACGAGGGCGGTCACAGCGATAAAGTTGGCCGCTCCCCCGTACTCGGAGGTCATGCGGATGTCCGGGCCTTTGTCCCAGGCGTAGCCCACCGCCCGCCAGGGCGTGCCGGAGAGCATCGCCCCGCCCACCTTAAGCAGCGGGCAGGGGGTGCCGTCTGGGTTCCACATGCCTCCATTGAGCACGTAATGGGCCTTGGTCTCTGCCTTGACCTGAGAGAGCGTCTTGCGGCAGTTGGTGACTCTCAGCTCAATCCGTTCTACGGACGAGAGCGGGACGTATGTAATGAGCTTACTCATGGTCGCTGGGCTTCTCGCCGTTGATGGGGCCGGGGTCGGCGGCGTTCTCCATCAGCTCAATCATGCCCTGATAGTCCTTTGCATTCCACAGGGCGGCCAGGGCCTTGACGTTACTCCGGCGCTTTCTGATCCAGGCGTTAAATTCGTCGTTCTCCGCGGCCAGATCTGCGTCGGCGCCCAGTACTGCCCAGTCAGGCCGAAAGGCCGCGGGCAGATTTTCCGCGCCGGGATGCTCCGCCCTGCCGTGGCGGATGTTGTCCTGCACCATGCTGCCGCCTACACCCACATCCACATCGTTGGCGTTGGCGATCGCGTAGCAGGCGGGGGTGAGCTCGTTCCAGTTGATGTTTTTCATTGTTGTACTTCCTTTCATTTTTGTTTTGTGGTATACTTTTTTCAGCCGTGGCGGCTGGCAAACTCCTTTCCATCAACAACACGAAATCCATCCTAACGATTTCTGTAGATGGTTCCCCGCCACGGTTTTTTTATCGGGAGGTGCCTTATGAATATTGTTGTAATCTGCTCCAAGTGCGGAGCTGTGTGCCCATCCACATGGGTCAATGGTCAGCGCGAATGGCTGTGGGAGGGGCAGAAATGTGAGACGTGCGGCGCAGAGGCTTGGGCTGCACACGACCCCAACCGTGATTGGCGCACCGGGAAGCCGCTGGAAGCACCCTCCCGCTTTGCTCCAAAGGATTGACCTCTGCCGCCCAGACAGGGCGGCTTTCTATTTGGTCAGTTGAGCGGCCAGCTCTTGGTACTCCTCGGGGGTGAGTCGGTCGGCGGCCAGGTAGACATCCATCTTGTCCTGGAGGCCGTCGGTGCGGCCCCGGTCAATGAGCATCTTGCAGAGATTGTATACGGTTGTCATAGTGTCTCCTTTCTTAGATGGTGGCGGTAGTGGTCAGCTCCAGCATACACAGCCGCGCCTCGTGCTCGGCCAGCATGTCCAGGGTGATGTCCTCTGCCGAGGGCGATTCAGGCTCCGGCGGTCTTGTGCCCGGGGTGGCCTGCCCTGTTTCGGGGTTGTAGCGCCACCCCTGCTCTACATCGTCCTGTACCTCTACACAGCGTCGTGCAAATGCCTCGCTATACCACTTCTCCGGCGGGAGTGCATATTCCGGGATGATTTCGCGGACAGTGTTATCCTCGTTCAAATAAACCGTTTTCATCAAAACGCCACCCTACCGTAAATCGCTACATATCCGTGTCCGCCTCTCCCCCCATTTCCAGAGGATTTTTGCTGGTAAAGGAAATTGCAGCCGCCGCCAGCACCACCACCGCCGCCACCTCTGCTGCCATCCGCACCATTGGTTCCGTTTGCGGATGAGGTGGCTCCGTTGCCTCCCATTCCGCCGCCGCTGCTTCCACCGGATGCTCCTTTCCCATCAGAATTACCGGTCGATGAACCTTTGCTGTTACCGCCGCCACCGCCGCCACCTGGGGCCCTTATTCCAAATGTCATTATAAGAGAGCCATCTTCTCCCTGTTCAGATACAGCATCATTAACATGTCCTCTTCCGCCAAAGCCAGGACCAGAAGTGATATTTGAAGCCACACCACCAGCTTTACCAGCATAGAAGCTATCCCCTGGAGATCCTCCTGCCGCTGTAATTCCGAAAGCGCTGCTACTGCCTCCGCTCATGCCTTTTCTGCCGTCGATATCGCTGTTTGCACCGTTGGGGCTCACTGAAGTCCCCCCGCTTCCACCAGAGCCGATAACAATATTTTTATTTGAAATTTTAGTGCTGTCTAAAAAATAAGCAACAACTACTTCTCCAGCACCGCCGCCACCGCCGCCTCTACCTTCCCACTCGTTGTAATAGTCGCTTGTTTTTCTTATCTCGCCCACACCGCCTCCTCCGCCAGCGCCAACCACAATCACAAAAATATCTGTATATTTGCGGTCGAACGTATGGGTAAAGCTCCCCGGCGATGTGTATTCCTTTACCAGGCTATATCCGATTGAGCCAAGTATCTGACCGAGCGCCTGGTCAACTGTATGGTTCCCGGCTGAACCCCATATCTTGGTTTCTGTGGTGTCGCTTAACAGGGTTCCTTTGTTCAGGGGTGTCCCCTGCCGCGACCACCCTGCCTCATTGATCCCGTTCAGGTCAATGGGAAATGTCCCGGCGATCAGCGCCGTGATAAAATCCTCATAGCTAGGATACAGGGAAAGCGCTGCCGCCACCGTTTTCAAATACCGGCTACTTCCGTTTCCAGCAATAATTCCATCTTGCATTGTTACACCTCACCACAAAATATTTCGCCGCTCACAAATGGCGACCGCTTCAAACGAGCGCGGATCTGGTCCGTCAGCACCAAAACCCGCTCAATGTGATTGGCCCCTTCATGGGTCAGGAACTCCATCGAGGCCGGGATTGCTGGGGCGTTGGCAAGGGGGAACGTGCCACCGATCGCCCCCACGTTGGACAGGTAGTCCGCCATCTGTGCCTGTAGCGGAATGTCATCTATAGCCCAGGCAATACCCTGGCCGGCATATCCGGTGACGTATCCCGCATCCGAAAGCCACCCGTTCAGATAAGCCATGGCCGTATTGACCCGGTTGAGATCAGAGGCGTTGTATGTCCCACGGTCGTTCAGGGCGTCCACATCGGCCTGTGTCCGGTCGGTAACCATGCGGATGATGTAATAGCTGGCCGTGGTAGTCAGCCCCGCCCCGTCCTTGGCAACGACCGTGACGTTGTTCTCCCCAACCTCAAGATTCAGGAGGAAGGAAAATCGTCCATCCGGCCCAACGGTCGGGTGTCCCGCCACCGCCCCGTTGTCCATCACGGTCATGGTCACCGGAGGAGCGGTGGCATCGTTGGTTTGCCCCGTAATGGTAACCGTATAGGCATCCGTTACCACCTCCTCGAAGGACAGCAACGCGGACAGCACAGGCGGTACGGTATCTACAATGTAGTTTGCCTCCATCGTAGCTGCGTTCCCATCGTTGTCGCTGATGCCCGCCTGGACGGTGTGCGGCCCCTCCGCCAGAGCAGCCCCTGGCGTATAGGTGATGGTATACGTCCCGCCTGCGCCCGCCGTGACGGACACCTGCTCCGCCGGAACTGCCTTCCCGTCCAGCTTCACTATGGCGCTGTCCGGGTCGATACCGGAGCCGCCATCGTTGTCCTGGGCGGTCCACGTCACCGCAGGCGTGTTAGTGGTCACATAGCCCGCCTCCGGGGATACCAGGGTCAGGATGGGCGGGATGGTCTCCCGCACCACCAACCGAAGGCCCGGCAGATTGTCCCCGTCTGTAGTCACCACCACGCCGCTGTCGTTGATAGCCTCTACCGTTACGTCGTAATACCCATCCGGCTGACCGCCGGAGAATGTATCCGGCGTGATAGCCGTCTGATAGGCTCTGGCGTCTTCGTTGTAGGTCAGCATGTACCACTGACCATTGAACTGCGCCCGCACCTGGGTAATCGCCACGCACTACACCTCCCCAGCCTGGACCTCGCCACTGTGCCAGAGGTCCTCCCGCTCTCCGCCCTGGGCGTCGATGACTACGACAGACAGGACGGTGGGTAGCCCGACTGATACGGGGTTGGGTGCAAAACTGGCCGAAATAACCAGCGGCGTCCATGTTTCGGACATACTCACCCCTCCTTGTCCCAATAGATAACGGCACAGCCCTGTGCCCCTGCCACTCCGGGTTTCCCCGGCTCTGGCTCGGCATACACCTTAAACGTAGTAGCGCCGCCGCCCTCCCACGTGTAATGCTTATACACGCCATAGCCTGGAGCTCCACCCTTTCCTCCGGCTCCGCCATCTCCGCTGCCTGGCTTAGGTGACGCTACGCCGGTGCGGGCGTATGATTCGCCGCTGGCTACATCAGAGTAACCCTGTGGGTATGTATTACCGTTTGCGCTAGAGTAAGGGCCAAAAATGGTATTAAAACCATCAAAAGACACCTCAAATGACTGTTGTGGATTGATGTCGATGGTAGCTGTCCACACCTTTCCACCCACGCCGTCCGAACCATCTGCGCCGTATTCACCACGCTCACTATCTCCATATCCGTCTTCCGATTCCTGCCTGCCCATGGTGCCAGGCTCTCCATGGCCTCCGCCCTCCCCCTTGCCTACCAGGATAATCCGTAGCTGTGTGGCCCCGGCTGGTGCTGTCCACACGCCGCTGGAGGTGATCACCTCCATGCCATCATAAAGGAAGATTCCATCAGCCTGGAGCAGCACACTGGAGCAATTGCGGAGGACTCCATCCTGGAGAGATAAGTCCTGCTGTATTCTGCGGCCCGTGGTTGCGGTGCTCTCATTCAACCAGACCGTATCCACATCCCCAATTTCAGAGGCCGGGTCTCCACGGCCTACAATCTCTAGTTTGTTCCCACCGTAGGTGGACAGGATTGCCCGCGCAGCAGTCAGCGCCTGGGATTGCGTCTTAATAAACGGATTTTGGATGGATTTTGTCTCGTTGGAGGCAGTGGAGTTCCCGGATACCACATACTGGGTGTCGTTCCCATCGTTCAGAGTAAAAAACAGGGCGGCAATATCGGTGTTGGCTTTCATGGTCGGATAATCAGCTAGGTTGTCCAGGGTGATTTTACTCCCCTGGTTCCACATGGGTTCGGCGGTCAAGTATCCGGTCTCTGCGTCCGCTCTGGGCCACGTACCCGTCGCCATGCAGACATATCTCAATATATCCCCGCATGTCATACCAACCACATCGTCAGCCGCGCGGACGCTTGCCTCCGCGCTTGCGTAGTTTGGGTCTACCGCGTACATGTCTGCGAAATTTTCTCCCATCTGGGCCACTAGGGCGGAAATCCAGCCAGACAGGGTGGTAGGCAGGATGGACGGCGGGATAAACTCACGATCAGCCAAAAGGCCAACAATATCGACCAGATCCCACTGCATGGTCAGGCCGTTGTCGCCGGTTTTCCAGCCGCCGGAGTACTGATAAAACACGCCGGCTGGCTTGTACTCTACCGTGTCGTCCGAAAGCCGTACTCCTATAGAGACCGGGATGCCCTGGCGCTCTTCGATGGATTGGAATACGCCATTTTTGCTTCGCGGCTCAAAGCGGCGGCTCAAGTTGTCCATTTTGATGGTACATGTGCCATACGGTAGTGTCATACAGGATACGTCCCCCTGGTGCTTAAGAGAAAACACGGCAATCTCATTTCCTGTCCACTTCTCATACAGGCCCGGAATAATTTCAGGTATCCGTATACGGCGGTTTTCTTTCGACCATTTGGTCACCGTCACCCGAATAGCGTCCGGGTTGTTAACGGTGAATCCGTCCAATGCAATGCTGGACGCAGTATTGCCGGTCACTGTCTTGGTGTAGTAGGCCGTTCTGCCCTGCATGACCTCCACAGTAAAGTCGGCGGGCACTCCGTCCCAATCCGCTGATGGGAAGTAGATGGAGCACGCCTGAAGGATGGAGACATTGGAAAAATGCTCCTCTACCCACACAGCTTGGGAAAACACCCCATCCGCGCCGGACAGGGTATCCCCCAGGAAGCCGATATGATCGGCCCCATGGAGTGGAAACAGCTTGAACTGCCCGTTGAGTGCCCAGCGGTTAGCCTCAAGCGTAACGTATGGAACAATCTCCATCTCCTTGTCGTGAATTTGCTCCGACTTGCATACGTTAGCCATGCCGGAGCTGGATACTGTGCCATAGGTAATATCCGGGTCAATAATATCTATGACTGCTTGTAAATAGATCCGTCTGGTGTCGCCCACAATCGCTGCCTGATACGCTGTGGTCGAACTAATCACTGGGTTTCACCTCCCTTAGTTCTACCGAGAAATCACCCCACATTGGGACGGGAACAAGGGTTTCTATGGGCTCTCCATCTTCGTCAACAATTTCACCCATAACTTGACGGCTCCACATAAATTTTGGATAGGTCAGCTCTGTTACCATGAATTTTGATGTGATCATCTGTTCAGAGTGCGGGGGAAGGAACAAACATGTAATGGCCTGTCCTCTCCCTTTTTCGCATGCGGAAAGCACGGAGTTCCTCATTTGATCCGTGAAATATCCATATTGGTAGCGCAAAACCCATACATTCCCGCGCAGTTCTCTTACAATCCTGCCGGTGACCATCTCCACATCTACGGAAAGCGGTTTTAACTCTGCGATATAGCCGCCCTTTTGGCTTTCCGGCAAGGTAACTGGTGTGCCTGTGGTATCCAATACAAGTTGATTCACGTGTTTTCACCGCCTTACGTTGGGTGGAGAATTGGCGTACCGTTTGCCTTTGCGTAGTTAGACAGGGGGCCAAGCAGATAGGAGGCGAATTTGGTGCCGTCAGGCATCATTAGATTAACTGTAATACTCCCTCCAGACATCCCTGCTCCCTGCACAGATGCTGAAACTCCGTTGACCATACCAGCGGACGCCACACCCAACCCGGACGACGCAAAGTCCACGCTTGCGGTGCCGAAGTCCATACCACCCTCGATATCCCGGCGGATACGGTCATATTCATTGTCCCAGCCCTGCCCCAACCCCAGGGCCATATTTTTGCCCATATCCGCAAAAACGCGCGAAGGAGAGTGGATTCCGAGCATCCCTTTGACTCCATCTATGATTCCGCTAAAAAAACCAGTGATCTTGTCTGTAAACCACCCTATTGCATTTTGGATACCTTCCCAAATGCCCTCAACAATATTTTTGCCGATGTCAACAATGCTGCCCATTAGAGCTGCTATACCATCTACAATGGCAGCGATGATTTGAGGGAGTGCTGCAACCAGTTGCGGGATTGCCTTTATAATCCCGGCAATCAAATTGACAAGGATATTTATGCCTGCCTCTATTATCTTAGGTAAATTGTTTGCTATAAAGGTCACAAAAGACGTAATAATCTTCGGGAGACTTGCAACCATTTGAGGGATAGTATTGATAATGCCGTTCACTAGAGAATTAAGCATTTCAACACCTTTGTCCAGGATATCAGGCAAATGCTCAGTCAAAAATGACAGGAAATTGTCTACGATCTGAGGCAACCGTGCTACCATATCAGGCAGGCCAGTCTCTATCCCGCTTACAAGCTGATCCAGGAGTTGTACACCCATGTTCAGCACTTGCGGAAGCAGTTCGGTTAATGCCTCCCCAATTTCGGCTACAATTTGCGGAACCGCTGCAACCAGTGTCGGGATGCTCTGCACTATGCCACTGGCAAGGGAGGATAGAATTTGCACTCCCATGCTCAAGAATTCAGGGAGTTTAGAGACCGCCACATTGACTAGACCTTGAACCGCTGATGCAAACTCCTGATCCGCACCTGCCGCACCGCTCAACATACCAGAAAACGCCGTCGCCACATTAGAGATCGCGGGAAGGAACTCTGTCAACAGACGGTTTTTTACATTGGATACAGTCTGCCCAAGAGTGGCTAGGGTTGCGTCAAGCTGTGCCTGGTTATTTCGGCTCTCTACCAGCGCCTCATTATTGCGGTAAAAGGCTTCGCTGGCTTCATCATAGGTTCCTGACAGGGTATCCATGATGAGCTGATTCCGCTCACTCTCAGAGGAGCAGGCGGAAAGCCTGGCATTAAAATCGTCCTCGCTGATGCCCGCCCAGTTGAGGGCGTCGGCAAGCACGCCGGTAACTTGCCCCACTTTTGCCGTCTCATTACTGGCCTCAATCAGTCCCTCGATGGGGAGACTGTCGCCAAATGTACCGGCAACACCAGCAGCGATATCCGTCCAAGTAGACACATCCTCTGCGCTGTCTGCCAGCTTCGCCAGGAGTTGGCTTGCTTCTGTGGCGGTATCCGTATCACCCAGAATGCCGTAAAAGGAGTTGTATGCCTGCTGTGCGGTCTCTGCCCCATATCCAGCCGCTTCAAAGGCGGTGTTCAGTTTTCCTTGTGCCACGCGGTATTCCTCGGTGGAGGATTCCAGGGCCAACAGACCGCCAACCGCAGCGCCCGCCGCCGCTGTAATAGCCCCGATGCCAGCCGCCGCCACCTTCCCGGCAGACGCAAGGCCATTTTTTAACTTGGACGCGAGGCTACCCCCACTCTTAGATACATCCTTAACACCGCTGTCGTACTCGCTGGTATCCAGGCTGATTTTCGCAAATAAATCAAAAAGATTAATGGGTGCCACCTCCTTTCGCGGCACCGCTTAGCCCTTCCCCATCAACGCTTAGACAGAGGCGATTTTTTGTTTCATATGCGCAACAATTTCTTCCGGCGTTCTGATTTCCTCCGGCTTCGGGTCCTCAGTGTCAAGATACCGGGTCTTCATGTAACTTCCTCCGGCATATTTTGCTGTGTTTTCTGTAATGAATTTCAGCGCGTCGGTGACATAGACCCGATACGTTTTTTCTTGCATTTGCTTTTTCAGCAGGACAGGTAAGACGGAAAGCAATGCTTTCGCGCCCATTCTTGGGGCAGACAACAGGGCCAGAGTTACGCTGTCCCGTCCCCCTGCCCAAACGATCTGAAAAAATCCAGCAGGTCCTTGTCTTTGAAAACAGAGCGGATTTGCAGAATCGTTGTCAATACGTTCTGCTTTGCCACCGCCTCTGCCGTTGTGTCGTTCAGAACGGACAAAATCCCAAACACATCCGCCCGGTGGTCTTTCAGGAGCAGCGGGGCCAGAACAGCGCATTTCTTTGCCGCATAGGTATACAGCTCCGCCACGCTCTTCCCTTTGCTGTCAAACTTTTTCCCAAGCTCATCCAGGAGAGATTTGTCCCCGGTGATATTAGCGATATAAGGCGTCAGTTCGCACAGCACATCCGCCGCCTGATCGGTGGTCAGTTCAGATAGTTTCATAGTATCAACCATCCGCGGGTGCGGCGCTGTAGAACTCCATTGGCATGGTGTCCTGTTCGTCGATAGACACATGGCCGGTCAGCTCCACAGATACCTTTCCTTTGCCGTTCTTGGTGGTCTGGAGTGTAAATCCGCCGGTAGACAGTGCATTTTTCAGGCACACGGCAACCATGCCGCCGTCCGCTCGGTCTCCTACCCACCAGAGGTCGGAAAAGTCCGTCTGCTTCAGGTCACGCCGGGGCACGATCTTATTTCCAGTCACGTCAGCCGCGCCCAGGGCCAGCTTGATACTAGCCGTGGATGTACCCAGGGAGGTGAACGACACTTTGCACTCCCAACCGTCCAGATGCTTCAATTCTTTGGTGTTGACCGGGCAATTGTCCACATCCTCCCCCAAGTCGGAGTAAGTAGGAACACAGGAAATATTGATGCCGCCGGTGGTCGGGCATACAATATCTTCATCTGCCGGAGCCGTCGGTGTCGCTGGGGTGAACTTCTTCAAAATCACGCCCGCGTCAAGCTGCATTTCCTCGAATGTGCTTTGCGGGATTACAGTAAATTTGCCCATGTGGGCCTCCTTTCTAGCTGAATGTCAGATATTCAGCAGTAATATTTATGTATCTTCGTTTAATTGCGGGATCTTCCTCATATGTGAGGCTCTGGCACCATGGAGAGCCCCGTTTCAGCCAAATATATCCTTCGTCACAGGGGATGTACACGCCGCCGTAACCAATGCGCTTGGACAATTCCTGCGCCTTTTCGTCTGGGATTGCCTCGCTCTCTGTGCGAAACCACAGATTAACTGTCAATCCGATTTCCCCAGCGTCAAAGGCCCCATCTGTGTATTCGTAGGTGCCATAGGGCATGACCACATCTTTCGGCACAGAGGATGCCCGATAGAAGGGCATGAACTCATTGAACCAAGCAAACAGGGCTTTGTTTTTTGTCATACTGCCCCCGCCTCCTGCCATGCCTTATAGATTTTCGGACCCTGTACTGCTATCCAATCCACCATTTCCTCATTAGTGGCCCACGGCCCATCAACAGAAAATGTGTTGCTTCCAAGCCCACTTTCATCAAAGAACGCATGGACTATTTCATGGCGGAGCGTTTTTTTCTCAGAGGCGGAAATGGTTTCTTTTGTCTCATGCTCCCATCCTTTGTACGTGGACATATCGCAAACCACAATTTTCTTTGTTAGCCAATCACAATACCCATCAATGCTGCGCCGCTCAAATGCTTCATCTTCGGCGTACTTCTTGATTTCGATGGTGTATTCTGTTCCGAGAACATTCACTATCATGTGGTTAGCGTCCACCTCTCCGCAGTGAAGTATTTTAGCGGCAACGTGGAGGAACGAGGGGCCTGCTTATCCTCTGGGTTGGAGGTCACGCGGTACGTCTCCCCGGTGGTCTTGTCCTTGAATACGTCGTTGTACTCAATAGGCACGGCCTTGTCCACCAGCGCGGAGTAGAGGCTTGTCATGCCCTCCTTTTCCGCTCTCCGGGCCTCCATAGAGGTGTCCAGCGCCTGATAGTTGATAAACTCCGCGCCCTCTGTCCACTCCACGATGTACCCGCCTGCACCGTCTGGCACGCGCTTTTTTTCCATCAGCACGCATGGATGGGCAAAATCGTCTAACAAGCTCATATAATCCCTCCAATCCTCCGCCATGCGTTCAGTCGGCTTTTAAATACATCCTGCCAGCCAACGACTACACCGCTGGCGTTGGTGGCCTTGCTGTAGGAATAGCCACCAAACGATTCCGACGTGTACGGCCCTGGGGTTCCATTCTTTTCGTTCCAGGCCGCTATTTCCTCGCTTAGAGTAATAACAGCCTTTGGGACCGCCAGCGCCCATACAGCGCCAGTGAACGTCTCTCCGGTCATGTCTGTGGCCGGGTATTGGTGAAGCCCGTCATTGAAGACAGACCCCACCACCCTGAAATACTGTCCTGTTTGCAGAAAGGGCAGCGTGAGCCACCCGTCCTGCACCGTGAACTCTCCGGTGTGGATGCCGTCAGGCACCAGAAACCAGTTGTTCAGGCTCTGCAAAACTTCTTCCAGCATCACGCCGCCCTCCTATTCAATCAGCTGCCAACAGTAACGGTTTTGCTACCCTTGTTCTGCGCCTTATAGTTGGCGTCAGCCTCTACAACGGTGATAGTCTGCCCGCTGGAACAGGGGATCTGGGTGGTGGCCTTCCCGTCCCAAGTAGCCCAATACTTTACGTTCTGTCCATAGGTCACAGAAGCCTCACCCGTCTGGCACTTGTACTTATACACATTCCCAGCAGCTTCCTTGGCGGGGGTCACGCTGGAAATGGTGGTATGGCTGGAATCACTTCCGGCCGCGGTGGTCACGGTCAGCGTCCCCAGCGTGGGGGTGGTGTCGATGTCCGCCACGGCGATAGCGTCGATGTACTCGGCAAACAGCACCATGCCCATAATGGCGAAGCACTCGGACACGGCGGTGTTATAGTTGCCCTGGGTGTGGAAGCCGATCAGGTTGGTGTCACCGTCGGTGGTGTAACTCAGGCCCGCGCGGGCAAAGTCGCTGTCGCCGGGGTCCACATAGTACAGCACGATGTTCTCAATGGGGGTAGCAATCACCCGGCCCCGCTGGATCTCCTCATCGGACAGCAGGAACACGGTGCCATAGCCCATAAAGTTCTTGATGTACTGGAACCCGAACTCGTTCTGAACAGTGATATCCTTGTCTCCCAGGTAGTCGTACAGGTCCATCACGTTGACGAAGCCCACAATGTCAGTCGCCGTGCGGTGCATGGCCTTGAACTTGTTGATAACGCTGCCCTTTGCCATGGCAAGCACCCGCTGCCAGGTGGTCTCAGAGATGGACAGGGTGCCGGTGTTCAGGTAGTCATAGAACCGCCCGGTGATGTTGCTCTGCAGCTCGAACAAAAACGCATCGTCGGTCATGCCTACAGCGGCGTCATAGCCGTGGTCCTTGATGGCCTCGATGGAGACGGCCTTGGCGTACTTCTCCACAGTCATCTCCGCATAGGGGGTCTCGGTGATTTTTGCCTTGCTGTAGGGGATGTCCTCGCCCTCACCCACGGTGCCGCTCTGGAGGGTCACGGTGGCCTCCTTGCTTTTCAGCACTGCGCCGGGGGCCTTGCGGATGGGCCGCATAATGCCCAGAATGTCCCGCAGATGCTCCCAATTACGCGCGAATCGCGTTACAAAGTCGATTTCGCGGACGGTAACATCCAGGTCGGCGGTTTTGGTCAGGTTGTTTTTAGCCATTAGTCGTCGACTCCTTTCTGAAATAGATTGATGTTTTCCTTGATTGCGGCTTGCCGGGCCGTGGCGTCCTTGATTTTGAAGATCTCGTCACGGGTCATGGCGTTGCCGCCTCTGTTTGCGGGGGGATTGGCGGTGTCCGCGCCCTTGGTGGATGTGGTGGTGATAAAGTCTGCCCACTCGCTCTTGATACCCTCCACCAGCTTGTCAGAACCCTTGACAGCGCCCTTGTCGTCCAGCTCCACGCCGTCCACATCGGACACTCGGAGCACGGTGTCAAGCCGCTTTTCGCTCACCCCAGCCTGCTTGAGGAGCTCCCGATACGCCTTTTCCTTGGCGGCGCGGGTCTCCTTCTTGGTCTGTTCGCTCTTGTAGCCCTCAAATTCCTCTTTGACGGCCTCGTATTTGACCTTCCAACTGTCCTTCTTTCCAGCCTCAAGGTCATTCTGCGCTTTTTCGAGCTGCCGCTGTACCTCGGGCAGTGTTTCCGCATCGGCCTTATACTTTGCCACATCGGCTTTCAGGCCGTCCACGGTTTCGGTGTGCATGGTGATAATTTCGTCGATCTTCTCGTCCTCAATGCCCATGGCTTTGAGGGCGCGTCTAGTTAGTGCCATAATCAGTCTTCCTTTCCTTTGGCCCCAGTGCTTCGGGGGGCGACTGTGATATAAAAACCGCTGTCCTTTGCGGTGTTTACCAAAAGAAAAAGCGCGGGCAACCAACTACGATTTGTAGTCAGTCACCCACGCTCGGGTCTTCCGCCTCAACGCTTAGAGGCGGGAGCAATATTTATTTTTCTATATATTCTTTCAGCGCTGTTAAAATAAACTCCGTGACGCTCACGCCCGCCGTTTCCGCGGCACGCCGGATTTTTGCGCCGGTCTCCTTGTCTGGCCTTATTGTGATGCTGTCCCTTTTCCGATTGAATTTTACGCTGGCCTTCGTCTGTGCCTCACTTCCCATAGGTGTACCTCCTTTATGGGAAGTATACCACAAAGAAGTATATAAGTCAACTTATATATAATACACAAATAAGTCTACTTATATTTGTGTATCATGCGGATTGAAGTATAAGTCTACTTATGGTATCATATACTCGTAAGGCAGAGATACAAAGTCTCTTACAGAAAGGAGCGAGGTGAATGAACGAAGTGAACGTGACCGAAGCGTTGCTGAAAGCAATACTCGAACTCATTGAGAAGTGCGAAACGCTGGAAGAACTCAGGGAAAGCGTCAAGCGCATCATGAATGAGTAAAAAGTGGGGCGGCTGAGTTAACCCAAAGCCCACCGCCCCACACCACCAAAGGTGAGCCGGGAGCCTTACCCCGGCCACCTTGATTATAGCAGTGTAAGGCAGATAAATCAAGGCCGCAGGCCGGTAGGGAAAGAAAATGAAAATCGGGAACGAGTATTGCGACAACAAAGAAATATTTTACATCGAGGATAGAGACGGCTATTACTGGATTAACGGAAGTGAAGGATACCCCAAAAAGGATTGGCTATTATCCGATGCTGTGCAGCATTACAAATCAGAGGACGCAAAGGCCGAAAGATTTATAAGCGACTGGAACGCATGGTGCGGATAAATAAAAGCCCCGGCCACCGCTTGCAACAGTGGTCTGCCCGCCCCCTAACCGGGGCGGGTTTCTTTCACCTCTTCCCGCTTGATATGTATAATTTTAACACCATCTTTCACGGGAATCAACTCTATTCTGTCCCCTTTTGCGAGAACGGCCTCAATGGCTTTGATTTGCCTTTCATCCATTTTTTATCTCATCCTCTATGATGTTCCTGTAAGTTTGCGCATGGTCGGCCACCGCTGGTTTGAGAAAAGGCTGCGCTGGATTTCCCGCCGTCCAGTGCCAGTTGCCTTCGTCGTCCTGGTAGGTCCATGGCGTGGGCCGTCCTCCTTCTGTATATCTGCCTGTGCCCAGTTCCACATAGGGCGCATACTCCACATTGGTTCCGATGTAAACGGTGCTTTCACCATCGTCCACTTGATGGGTGATGCTGTTACGGAGGTTGCCAGTGTCAACAGGAGTCAGGTCTTTGGCATACCCTTCCGCCTGTTCTCCGCACCGCTCCAGTGCCTGTACAACGGCGTCATGCATGGCATCCAGCACATCGGCGCTGTAATCGTCAAATACCACGCCGCCCAAATCAGCCACGGCTTTTCACCCACCTCTCCCATTGCTCATAGGTCATTGCCTCCACTACCACATTCCGCCCGGTTTTCGGGTCACGCACACGCATTTTTCGCGGTTCAGCCTCAATGTCCGGCTTTTCTACCGTCCGCATGGTGCAACGGCAGTTATAGACGTTTGCAGGCTTGGCTCTTGGGTCTCCGGGATAGCGTATCTTCCCTAGTTCAGAGGTAAACGGTTCGTCCCATTCCACAGTCTGGCCGTCCAATTTTTGATGGGCATGCCGCGTGCGCCCGTCTTTGGTGGCTACCCACCGTTTTCTAACCTTAATGCCCATATCAGAGGCAGCCTTGTAACTGTCCATCCTCCCACCGTTCTGCGCCCCAGTAACCGCCGTCCTGGCCGCTCTCACGGCGCTGGCCCGGTTCATCTCCGTCACCCTGGCCTGCAAGTCCTTCGCTATCTTCCCCACGCTCTTGCCCTGCAAAAGCCCGCTGGTTACGCTCTTGGTGATTTGCTTCTTACCCCACTTCAGGTCAATGACCCGCTTGAGGGCCTTTTTCTTTGGGTAGTAAGGCATCAGGTCAGGTTCTTCCACAATGAGCCGCCGCACGGTGGATTCATCCCACAGGGTAAATCCCACATTCCCAGCCACTCTCTCAATGGTGTAAGCGGCATAGTTGCGGTTAAGGGAATAGATTCCAGGTGTAGCGTCGTTGACATAGGCGATTGCCACCTCGTTGGCCTTGGTCATTCGCTGCGCTATCTTCTCCCGCAGGTCTTGATACCGTTCTCCCCGCCCGATCTGGTTGAGCCGCCATTGCTTATAGTCCTGCTCTGTCCAAACCTTGCCGTTGACCTCTGTGCCGATCAGGGCTCTCATCTTCTCGTCCCGCTCCCGGAACCGCTCAAAGTAGGCTTTTACAGTCTCGTCCAAATCATTCCGGGCTTCTCGATATGCTCTGGCAATGCGCTTCTCCAGTGCGGACAGTTTTTTATCAGTCAGTTGGTGGGCTTCGTCAGGCTTCTGCATCCTCCGTCACCTCGCCCTCTGTTCCCTCCTGCGGTGGGAAGTCCGGCTCCTCCTCCACCCGCTCTGCTTCTTCCGCCGCTTTGCGCTCCATGAGGGTGTCGTACTGGTCGGCGTCGCCCAAGATGGTCAATAGCTTTTTGGTGATGTACTCATCGTCGTAGTAATCCGCACCCATGAGGATGGTCTGGGTTTCCTCTGACTTGTTAATAATGCGGCTCCGGGTATAGCTTGGCTCGTCGTCAATACCCGCCAAATCCAGCAACCCCAAAATAAATTCGGTGACGCTGGCCTCAAAGTCATCCACCTTTAGGTCAAGCGGTGTATAGCTTGCCGCAATGGCCGTGGCCGTCTGGTTCCCCGCCGACACCGCCGAACTGTCAAAAGCCTGGAAATCCTCGTACAGCTTGCGCTTTAGCATATTGATGGTGGCGTCCGTGCCCTGGAAGGGTGCCTCGATGGTGTGCGGCTCCGCTGTGGCCCCCTCGTCCTCCACACTCCCCGCGTGGACGATGTGCGTGGTGCGAACTTTGTCAAGGAATTTCTGGTCATCCAGATCATCCATTCCCCCGGCGTTTTGCAGCACCCAGTAAATCAGGTTACCCTCATCCACGTTGTTGACCATGTTGGAGGTGCAAAGGTCCAGAGCATCCAGTGTGTTCCGCTTACCCACCAGCTCGGAGAGCGCGTCCTCACCGTTACGGAGTGGCACTATGGGAAAGGACGGGTAATTCTGCCCTGCGTAAATCTCCGTTCCATCTGCCGGGGATGTCCGCAGCTGCTGGATGTAGGTCCGCTTCTCTTCCAGCACGGTCATGTCCTCATCCTTGCGCTGGATGTAGTCTGTGTAGCCGTCTACCTCGTAGAGCGTGGCCCGCAGGGGTTTATCCTCCGCCACCTGCCAGAACCGAACGCCGGCCATCAGCGCCCCGTTTTCCTCATCGTAGAGGGGCGCGAACTCAGCCAGCTTGAACACATCCACATGGTCCAGGTTGAACAGTCCGAATGAAACACCAGCAATCAGCGCATACTTGGCGGCTTTGACCATCATCAGGTCGAACTTCTTGCCCAGCCGCTTCTTTGTCGCTTCCTCCTGGAACGTAACGCCATTGCCCAGAAGGTAGGACACCTCCTGCCGCACATCGAAGCCGAAAAAGGAGGAGGCAATCTTGTGGTTGGCGGTGTACATATCCCGGTGTGCTCGGCCCTGCAAGTCATAAATGATTTTTTCATATCGGTTTATGGTGGGGTTTTCCCCCTTGAAATACAGCTCCGCGTCCACGGCAAACTGATACGCCGGAGAACTCTTATGCTCATTGATTGCCTGCCGGATGAAGTCTATCCGCTGCTTTTCATCCTCACCCACGTCCAGCAGATCCTGATAAGTTTTCACTCTCTTACCTCCCCCCACATGGGAATATATCGTTCCTGACCGGCCCGGCGTGCCTTACCACGGAGAATGGTCATCACAAAGTAACGGATATCGTCCATTGCGTGGTCGTTTTCTTTGATGGGCCTATCCTCCGGGCTTTTCTCGTCCCAGCGGTACAGTCCGAACTCCCGGATACTGTCCTTGCAGGAGCGGTGAACTTTGATTGTCCCGTTCTCAATGTAGCGGCTGGTGGTGACGATTCCGGGAACCACATCATTGACCGCCTTATGCACCCGGAACCGCCGGTGCCGCCTGATGACCTCGATAAACGAAGCTGCCGACGGGTCAACTACTACGGATCGCACCGGAAAATCCCCAGCCAGCTTCTCCAATTCCGTGTAGTATTCCTCATCTGTCTTGCTGGCTTGCTCCTTCCGCCCGGAATAGTAATACTCCCGGATTCTGACGGCTTTCTTCCCGTCCCAGCACCACAGCCCAGCCGAAAAGGGGTTCAACGTGCCGTAGTCGCAGGAGATGTAATACTCGCCGCTCTCCGGAACCTCATCCACGATGTTGCTCTCCCCGAACATGGGGTAAATCAGGCCCTCGGCCAACGCCCACTGTCCCAAAATATAACGGTCATAGAAAACAGTGCCGCCATACTCCCGCTTTAGGTTTTCCACAAAAGCCTCTGGGAGAAATGGATTGTCATCGATGGTGTATGTCTGGCTGAAAATGTCCGCCTTGCTGTCCAGGAATACTTTCAGCCAGTGATTCGGACCCTGTGGATTGTACGTTCCGTCAAAGCACGAATACGCTTTATCCAGGCGGCTTTTCAGCAGTTCAAAGACTTCCTGACTCCAGTCTGCCACCTCGTCGCCGTAGCAGTATTTGATGGACGCACCGCGAATTTTAGAGACCTGGGAAACCTTCTCAGCTCCCAGGCAGTAGCACTTTTCCCCAAATATCCACGCCGTATTGTCGCTGGAGATCGTTCCAACAAGAGTGTCACCATAGATCGTTCGCATAGGCTCAAGCACATTCCGCTCAATGGTGGACTTGGTAACTCCAAGAATGACCGTCAGCCCGTCCTTCCCGACGCGCTCCCGGATGCGGATTGGGATAATCCACCGAAAATCAAGGTATGTTTTCCCCGAACGAGTGGCCCCTCCCTTAAAGTTCCATCGGTGATGCCCCTTTCGGACAAATTCAGTTTGTTTCAGACTCAACAGCATCCCTGAACTCCTTCAACAGCCCGTCCAGCTTATTCAAACTGTCGTTTCCGCTGGCTGTGTTCTTTGTGGCCTTGTCAACGATAATCCCGAAAGAAGTGGCGATTTGAGACAACCCGGCATCGCTTATCTTTTCTGGGTCTGTCAGCGCCATTAGGTGCAGGTCGATCGCTTCCTGCATCTTCTCTTTGCGGGTCTCCATGAAGGCCAACATATCCAGCGTGTTCTGCTTCTTTTTTTGTTGCGCCTTTTGGGCGAATCCTTCGCAACCTAACACAACACGCTTAACGGTATCTTTGGAAACCCCATTGATTTTCGCCGTGGCGTTATAGCTCTCGGTCTCCAGATAATCAGCCACAATTTTCTTTTTTCGCCTGTCCGTCAGCCGTGCAGCCATGTCACCACCTCTCGCCTAAGTAGAGTCTACAAATGCCCCCCACCGCCACCGACAGAGCGCGCCCTCTCTCTTTCTTTTCGGGGGAGATTAAGGGGGGATTATAGGGGGGTAAGAGATAGGGGGATCTGTCTCTTATACACATCTGACGCTGCCGACGATCGCATAAGTGTAGA